>ERZ1673748.713-NODE-713-length-41245-cov-21.183248_pt1 | contig 41245 bp, 28 predicted proteins | sample MGYA00580196_ERZ1673748 | MGnify/ENA primary metagenome ERZ1673748 (study PRJEB41218, sample SAMN15661796) | gut metagenome | host: Homo sapiens | place: Canada: London | collected 2015-08-20/2019-03-30 | study: EMG produced TPA metagenomics assembly of...
TATTTGCTTCGCAAATCCGCACCGGCTTCAGGCGCCTGTCGGCGCCTTCGCCTGCTCGCTACAAACGCTTCGCATTTGCTTAACGCTCGCACCCTGTCGGGTTCGAGTCCCGGCGCTTTGTTGAAAAAAGCACGGCACCGAAACGGTGTCGTGCTTTTACTTTTTTGGAGCGGGCAACGGGACTCGAACCCGCGAGTGTCAGCTTGGGAAGCTGATGCCTTACCACTTGGCGATGCCCGCATATGTGGGGGATAGTATAACGCGGTTGTCTTGTTCGACACAAGGGTGGCGATGCTTGTTTTAGCTGTGGAGATTCGTTTGAAAATCGCGTCAATTGTGGAGACGAGGACCTTTGGCTTCCTGTTCCCCTTATCTTTTACCTGCGCTTTTGCTTGATTGTTGTATTTGAGCTCAATTTGTCAGGAATTGGGCAAGCTTTTGGTCAGGCTCCGGTACTTACCCGCATGAACCTCGGGGGTAGCCTCATCCTACGCGTCGCAGCCTCCCCGTGCGACGCACGAGGGATAAGGAGCAGCCATGTCCAACGCACCCACGCACTCTGTCCACAGCGCAATCGCAACAGGTCCGCTGCTCCTGCTCCTCTTCCTGCTTTTCGGCTGCCTGGCACCGGGAGCCGCATTTGCCGTCGATGGCTACGACCAGCTCGGCTTCCGCACTATTAGCGATGATTGTGGACCCTTCTTCATCGGCAAGTATGAAGCTCAAGACGCCTCGATTGCCTACTGCATGAACCAGGAGCGCCCCGGCCCCACCAAACCGGGCGGCCCATGGCTCAACTTTGATCAAGGCTGGGTGTGGCTCGACGACGAGTTCGCGGCAATCGTTTGTCACGGATATCCCACCACCACGTCGTTTGGCGGTTACCATCTTTCACCCGATCGCGCCCGCGCCGCCACCCAGCTTGCCGTATGGATGCTCAACGGCACTACCCATGTCGACGGCACCTACTCCTACACGACCGCTCAGGGTAAAACCAAGAGCGGACACTTTACCGCCGACAATGAAGTCGTGACGGCTGCGCGGTGGCTCCACGACAGCGCAAAATCAGGAAGCATCAAAGCCGCTCCGCACCGCGCGCGACGCTATCTAGGGGCCGTATCGGGCGGCAGCAAACGTCAAGACATGCTCTATGTACTGCCGGCGGTCTCTGTTTCCTTCCAAAAGCAGTCTGCGAACACCGTTATTACCAGCGGAAACAATACCTATCAGTTTACCGGGGCAACATTCGATATTTTTGAGAGCGGCAGCGGCGCGCGTGTCGGCACCATCAAGATGGACAGCAACGGTCGAGCGCAAGCAACACTTCTGCCCAACACGGCATACTACCTAGTTGAAACGAAGGCGCCGACCGGCTATGTCCCCCGCCACGATCGTATTGCCTTTACCACGGGGAATGACGGCGGGCAGGTCGCCATCGATGAACAACCCGGCACCATCAACCTGCGTATCGTAAAACTCGATGCCGCAACGAATGCCGGCCCCCAGGTGGGATCTTCACTCGCAGGAGCAGAGTTCACGTGTGTGTCGCAATCAACCCCTGGATGGTCGCAAATTCTCACGACTGACGAAAGCGGTCGGGCTACCCTCGCCGATGTCCCCTTAGGAACCTTTACCATCTACGAATCAAAAGCCCCCGAGGGCTACCTACCATCCAACGACAGCTGGACCTATACCGTTGGAGCCGATCAGCTCGGCGATTCAGACGTGGTCGAGATCGAATCTCGCGTTTCCGATATCCCCATTGCGTTTAACCTTGAGATTTCCAAATTCAAGGATTACGGCAATAGCGACCAATCCGGTCTGGAGCAGCCGGCGGGTGGTGTTATCTTTGAGGTTGTCAGCAACAGCTCTCAGCAGGTTGTTGGCACACTGACCACAAACATCTATGGCTTTGCCTCCACCAAAGATCAGCCCGAAGCATGGTTCGGCACAGGCAAACGACCCGCCGGTGTCCACGGAGCCGTCCCATACGACCGTGCCGGCTACACGGTTCGCGAGGTTCCGGAAACCGTCCCCGAGGGTTTTAAACGTGCAGGGGAATGGACCGTCGGGGCCAATCAGATTTCCGACAGCGCCGAGCTTCAATATATCGTGGACAACCACGCTCTGTCGACGCATCTCCAGATTGTAAAACGCGATGCCCAAACAGGCGCTTCTGTTCCCCTAGCCGGATTCACCTTCCAACTCCTCGACAGCAATCACGAACCTGTCTCACAAACTTGCTGGTATCCAGCACATAACGTAATGGACACCTTTACGACTGACGCGACCGGCACCGTCACACTGCCCGAATCGCTCGTGCCGGGCACCTATTATGTACGCGAAACCTCGGCCAAAGAGCCCTATCTTGTCGGCGAAGAGATCGAGGTAAACATACCCGCCGACATGAACCTAACGCCCGTTGCAATCGCCTCGTATTATGACCACGCCGCGACCGGAAACATCAGGATCGTTAAAACCGATGCCATAGACGGCAGCAGCCTCGCGGGCGCCGTCTTTGAGATCCGCGCCTCGGGTGATATCGTGCGCCCCGACGGTAGCATTGCCGCGCTCGACGGTGAGACTGTCGCTACCGTCACGACGGATGAAACTGGAGAAGCACGCGCGGATAACCTCCCACTGGGATCTGGCACCGCACGCTACGAGGTTGTCGAGACTCAAGCGCCGGCAGGCTTCTTGCTCGATCAGACAACCCATATTGTCGACCTTACTTATGCCGACCAGAAAACACCCGTTGTAGAAGCACGGCTTAACGTATCCGACGATTACACCAAGGTTGATATCTCCAAGGTCGATGCAAGCGGTGAGCAGGAAGTGGAAGGCGCACAGCTCACCTTATATGGTCCCGATAAAACCGAAATAGACTCCTGGACCTCATCCGACAAGCCACACCGCGTCGAACATCTTGCACCCGGCACCTACTCGTTGCGCGAAATGATGTCTCCGCGGACCTATGACCTTGCCGAGGAGATAACGTTTGAAATAAAGGATACGGGAGAAGTCCAATCCGTCGCGATGAAGGATGCGCCCATCGAGATCAAGGGGCAGGTCGACAAGCGTCAGGAAGTTGTCCAACCTATCGAAAAGGGCCTGTTGGCTAACGGCGATGGTAAAAACCGTGCCGCGATGCAAACCAATACGGATGGGCTTTTCTCCTATACCATCGACGCTCGAAACGATTCAACTACCTGGGTTGATGAGTTCACAATTACCGATGATCTTGAGTGTGCCGAGGACGATACGGCGAGATTCGTCTCAATCGAAACCCCCGTCGCCATCGGCGACCTCAATGGTCTGTGCAACGTGTGGTATCGCACGACGCCGTTGGACTCGACAGACGTCGATGAGCCGGCAAACGCGACACTTGACGATGGGCACGAAAATCCTTGGCTTGAGTCCGACGAAGTAAGGGAAAGTCTGGGTGAGGATTGCCGCCTCGTCGATTACGACGGCTGGCACCTCTGGAAGGCGGATGTCTCGACCACGGAATCCACCACACTCGAGGCGAAAGAACTCGACCTTGCGTCCAATACCGTCGTAACGGGCATTCGCATTGAATACGGTGCGGTAGCCGCCGACTTTACGACTCGAAGCGATGCGGATTCTTGGACCCGCGATGATCTCAAAGATGAGCACGACGACCTTGACGATGCCAAAGCAATCCTTGGCACAGACGCTCGGGGCGCAGTCGTGCACATGCAGGCAACGTCGGCTTATACGCCCCAAACCGTACTCACCAACAGCGCGCGCGTCGATCTTTGCCGCAACGGCGGCGGCGATAAACTTGAGTCACATGACGAGGACCGTGTCATTCAACGCTGTACCCTACCGCAGGACCTACCGGCAACAGGATCAGTTCCCATCGCCGCTTGCATCACCGCGCTCCTGACCTCGGGTGCCGCAGCCCTATGGTTCGCTCGCCTTAGGTCGATCCCAAAGAAGCGCTAGCGCGATGAAAAAGCGGGCGAGCCAGTCCCCTGGCTCGCCCGCTTTCAATCATGTAAATCGCCGTATCTACTCTGCAGACGAAGATCCACCATCAACGATTGCCTGCTCGGACTCAGGAATCCCATCGGCACCCGTACTCTGTTCTTGCTCCACCTCTTCGCTGATTGCGGAGGCGGGGGTCGAGCCCTTTGCACCCACGATGTAGGCAGCCCCAAATCCTAACGCAATGGCAATCAAGGTCAAAATCACGTAGACAGGCCAATGGCGCTTAATATACGAAAACACGTTGACTCCTTAGAGCTCCGTCTACGAACGGCGGATAACCTCGGTCACGACCTCGGATACCGTGGCAATGTTCGTCGGGTTGACATTGTGGGGCAGGTCGTCCTCGGTACGAGCGCAAGCCAGACGCGTGCCGTCCACGCCGGCGATGGTGAGGGCTCGGCGGCTCGCCTCGAGCGCGGCATAGGCATCGGTCTTGGCATAGGGCATCTCGAGCGCGCCACAATCGACATGGAACGACTTGCACACCTTGCTGACCAGGTTCATGATGCGGCGATCGCCCTTGAGCAGCTGCTGTTCGCCCTCGACCGTCACCACCGAAAGCCTACCGGCGCCGACGGATTCAAGATTGATGAAGAATACGCCGCGGAGCTTATCGCGATGCGAAGCCAAGAAGGCCTTCATGCCGGCGCCATCACAATCCGAGGCGCCCGTTGCCACAAACCAGATATCGTGACCGAGCAGCTCATCATCGCCCATAGAGGCGACAGCCGAGAGCATATCTTCGGAAGAAGCGCCATCGGAAGACGTAGCGCCGCCCTTCCAGCCATCGTTATCGTCCTCGAAGTTATCCCACGAACCGATACCGCGACCGGACTTCTTGGCATCGTAATCGTCTTCGACGCCCAGCCAATCACTCATGCTGTCCTGCTCGTTTTTCCTTTTACAACCGAACAGGCCACCCAGGCCGCGTTTGCGAGACTTGGGTGCCGCTGGGGCGGGAGCCGAAATGGTCTCGATCGGCTGCGCGCCCGACGCAACGGGCATAGAAGGCGCAACGGGTGCCGATGTGGGTTCGGGACCCTGGGCAGTAGCAAAGGGGTCGTTGACCTGGGCAGAGGGATCGGGAAGGTCGAACAGCGACGTGCGAGACGCAACGTTTGCCTGCCTCATAGACGGCAGCGACGGATCGGGGACCGAAGCCAGCGGAGACGAGGAAGGTGCAGGCGACGGTGCCGACGCCGGATCGGGAACATTTATCTGCGGACGCGGCGATGCCTGGGAGGAAATCTGGGCCATAAGGGAATCGACCGTTTCGTCCTGGGTGGGAGCAACATTGGCAACCGTGGCACCGGAACCACTCGGGGTCGGCATGGTGAAAATCTGCGTGGAGTAAGGCCTCGACTCATCCGTCTCGGGAGTCTCGGAAACCGCAGGCACTTCCTCCTGCTCGACCTCGGTCGAATCACCTTGATCGGCTGCCGCGTGTTGCTCTTCGTCAGAGTTGGCCTCGACGGACTCGTCCTCGGCGGCATCTTGGATTTCGGCAGCATCAATGGGCTCGTCATCGTCTGCCGCGTCGCCCTGCTCATCGGAAACAGGAAGGGGCTCGGCAATTGCGGTGCCTTGCTTTTCAAACGTTATCGTGGAATCGAACTGCGCGGCATCAAACGACATGGTGCTATCGACGTGCTGCTGAGCCTCGAAAGACGTTGTTGCCTCAACAACATCCGCTGACGTCGGTTGCTGGGACTCAAAGGACGTCGTAGCTTCGGCAGCGTCGACGGGCCCGGACTGCATAGCCTCGTTCTGCTCAAACTCTTGCGCCGCGCGCTCACGTGCCGCCTCGGCTGCCTGCTGCTGAGCGATAGCCTCCTGCTCGGCAGCCTCGCGTGCGGCAGCGCGCTTCTCCTCGAAATCGTCGACAAATTTCCTGCCCTTTGCAAGCGCACCCTTAAAGAAGCTGGAAGCGCTGGCGCCAATCGAAGAGAACGCGGATGCAATATCGGCATGGGGCGTTGCCGCGGGAATCTCGGCAGAGAAATCAGTATCGCTCTCGTAAGACACGCGCCTCGGCTGTTCAACGTAATCGTCGTCAGACTCGTCCGCAACGTCTTGCGCCGGCGCGGCGGGAGCCAAAATGTCCAGTCCTGCCGCGGGATCGATCGCAGACACCGCCTCGGGCTCGGCAACGGCAGCGGTAACCGCGGCAGACTCATCATCCGCAGTGACAACGGGCGCAGGCTCGGGCTCAAACGTCGGCTCCTCGCCCTCCTCGTAATCGAGCGTGCAGGACTCGGGAAGCATTCCGAGCGCACGGATGGCATCCGAACCAAAGCGGATGTTGCCGGCGGCGTTGCGATAGAGCTTGGGCTCGGGCTCGGCCGCGGCAGGCTCCTCCGCCGGCTCAGCAGCGGGAACCTCGTCATTGAACTCTTCGGCCTGGACAGCCTGATTCTGATCCTCGGGCACGATGGCGCCAATCAGCGTCTCGTCGGCAGACGCACCCTCAAAGCCCTCGATCTGCTCGTCAAAAGCCTCGCCCTGTTCGGGCTCGGTTTGAGCGTCGGGAGCAATCGGCTGACCGAACTCGTCCTCGGCGTAGGTAGGCTCTTCGTACTCGATGGTGTTGCCGTAGTCGTTTTGCTGCTGGGCCGCGGCATACTCCGCCGCCGCGCGCGCCATTTCCTCGGCACGACGTTTCTGCTCCCCAAAATAGGTATCGAACGGAACATCGTCGGGAAACTCGTTCTCGCCCTGGAAGGGAGCAACGTTGTCCATAACACCGAGCATAGCGGCGACAGAAGACTTGTTGCACACCGCGCCGGACGTATAGGGAAGAATGTGGCGGTTAGAGATGATGTTTGCCGCGTTGGCAAGTGCAACGAGGGAAGCGAGGATCGCGACAATCCACAGCAGAACCTTGAGCGCGCCGGGGAGCGGCAGGATACGCAGGATGGCAACGGCAGCAGGGGCAACCGTGGCAACGGGCAACAGCTTGGCGATGAGCGCACGATACGAAGCATAGGGCTCGCGGGCGAGCAGCTCAGCACGGGGAGAGTCGTAGTGTGCGACAACGACCACCGGGCGGTTGCGCGGAGACGCGAGCGGGCCCGAGGCCTTGTGGTAGGTGATGACATTTTGGCTCACGCCCGTCTTGCCCAGGCGCGAAACCACGGGGTGGCCCGTGCGCTCGAGCACGTAAAGAACGGCGCCGACAACGGCCAGCAAGGTGCCGACCAAGCCGATACCGCCGCCGATGCCCATCAGCAGGGCGCCGGCAAACGCAAGAATACCGGTAACGGCAAATGCCAACCTACCGGGCGCCGGGGCATTGAACTCCTGAACCTCGGGATCAAAGCCGTGGTTGCGGAAGATCTGAGCGATATCCTCGGCAGCCAAGCGCTCTTCTTCGCTGCATGCCGGTGTAATGCCGGTGTTCTGCAGCAGGTGGTTAATATAGTTCTGGGTGTTCGCCATGTGCGCTCCACATCCATAATCCGACAAATAGGCCCAATGCATGCACATTAGAACCGTATATAGTCGAAAGTATACCCCGAGCGAGCGCAAACGACCGAATTCGGGCCATCTTAACGCCCCGAGCGGACAAGGATATAGCCTAATCTCCATATCGGACTAAAATCATTGCAGCAAACCACCTTCTCATGCGAGGACTCTATGACGGCAAGCGACGCGACCGCGACAATTAAAAAGGGAAGTTCGGAGCCCGGTTTCGATAAAACGGCTCAGCGCATCCTCAATCTTTTCTTTGTGCTCAACAGCTCCCCCGAACCGCTGACGACCGAGCAGATCGTCTTGGATTCTGACCTGGGATATGGCTCGGGCAACATCGACTCGGATAAGCGCAAGCTTCGGCGCGATCGTGACAAACTGCTCGAGCGTGGCATCTTAATCAAGGAAGTTCGCCCCGCCGGTGCGCAGGAGACCGAGGAAAGCTCGTGGACAATCGACCGCGAGCACACGTTTGCAGCAGGTGGCCTCATCACCGCAGACGACGCCGACATCCTACTCAACGCCATCGACCAGACGCTAGCGGCCGGCTCTTCCACCTTTGCCGCGCCGCTTGCCGATATTCGCTCCAAAATTGCCTACCTCACCGGCATGTCGGCGGTGGACGAAGCACCGATCCGCCGCTCTCCCACCGTCGATGCGGTATGGAGCGCCTTTGCCGAGCGATGCGCGCTGCGATTTTTATATCAGAACGGACGCGGCGAGCAGAAAGAACGTACCGTCTGCGTCTACGGCATGTTCGAGCGCGAGGGCGTGGCGTACTTCTGCGGCCTCGACAATGCCACCGACGACATCAGGACATTCCGCTGCGACCGTATCGTTCGCGCTTGGCGTCCTTCGAAGGCCTACGCCATCCCTGCAGACTTCAATCTCAACGACTATCTGTTCTTTGAATTCGATTTTGCCGACCGACCGCCCGTTGCAGCCACGTTCTCGTTCGGTCCTCAGACGCAGATCGATATGATCAACGGCCTCACGCGCGGGCGAGGTGAGCTCGCACACACCGATGCGGGATGGACCTGGACCGTTGACGTGCGTGACCTTGAAGCCGCCGCCTCATTTTGCATGGCCCACGCCATGGACGGCATGAGGCCCATGGCCCCCAAATCGCTCAAGCAGGCGTGGAACCACCTCATAGAAAGGACGGTGCACGAGCATGCCCGTGCGTAAACTCACCAGCGAGCAGAGACTCTCGCGCGCCATCGACATCATGGAGGCCCTCTACGCCGCCGGCGATGGCGGCATGACACGAACCGAGATTTGCAGCCGCTTTGACATCACGGGGGCGTCGCTCGACGAGATTCTCGAGATCGTCTCGACGCTCGCGGACCGAGAATCGGGCGCGCGCATCATCTGCGAATGCCGCGGCGAGCGCGTGGCCCTCACTGGTGACGCCGGGCGCGTGCTACCGTTGCGCCTGAGTGCCGCCGAGGGCGCCGTGCTCAACCATGAACTTGAATCGTTGGGGATCGAGCCGCAGACGGCAGCTCGGATTCGACATGCCCTTCTGCCCGAAGAGCTCGGCTATAACCAGCGCGTCTTTGACACCGTCAACACGGGTCGCACTGGCAGCAGCTGAGCTGCGCCATTCAGGACGGTGTTCGTTGCCGCATCTCGTATCGCTCGATGGACGATGCGCGGCCACGCGAGCGTCTGGTCGACCCCTTGCGCATTACGGCAAACGGCGACCAAACATACCTGATTGCCTGGGACATCGCGATCGATGAGCAGCGCACCTATCGCATGGATAAAATCGAGGGACTCACCTTGACGGAAGACTCCGTCGTGCCTCACACACCGGGCGTCGCATCCCTCCACGATTCCCTTGCCCGGACGCAGCGTAGCGCAAAGCTCTTGATGCCATTCGATATGGCGGAGCATCTGGACTGGGCCGGCATCACCCTAATCGAGCGCAGCGGGGCAGACATGGCAACGGTAACCGTGCATTACGGCTCCGAGCGTTGGCTACTGAGCCAGGTAATCGCAGCGGGCGGAGCCATCCGCATCTTGGATGACCCCGCCCTGTCAAAGCGTCTGTGCGATATGGCAAAAACCCTCGTCTGTCCGCTTTAGCGCCGCCGCTCGTGACGTGCGCGCCACAGTTGCAGATAGTGACCGATCTGCGCCGATTCGATGCGCTGGTAGGAGCTCGTGGGCAGCGACGTTAAGAACTTCTTTCCGTAGCCCTTCGTCACCAGGCGCGGGTCGGCCAGAATCAGCACGCCGCAATCGGTCGACGAGCGGATAAGGCGGCCGGCCGCCTGCTTAACCTCGAGCACCGCCTCGGGCAGCGAATAGCGCGCCCAAGCGCGGTCTTCGCGCAGGTTGCGCTCGCACGAGAGCGGGTCCGTGGGGCTCGAGAACGGCAGCTTGGGAATGATGACGCAACGCAGCGTCTCGCCGCTGGCGTCAAACCCCTCCCAGAAGGCCTTAAGCGCAAAAAGCGACGAGGTCGGCTCGTTGATAAACCGGTCGCGCAGGCGACGAGGAGATGAGTTGCGCTGCTGGCAGTCGAGCTCCAGACCCGCACGGGCCATCTTGGGCTCAACGCGGGCGTACAGGTCTTCCATGTCGCGCCGATTGGTGAACAGTGTGAGCACCGATCCGCCCATGGCAAGATGGGCGTCGACCAGCACGCGCTCGAGCGCCGTAAGATAGCTCTCGCGATCGCGCGGATCGGGGATATCGCCCGCAACGACTACAGCCATGTTCGAATCGAAGTCGTAGCTCGAGTCCAAGTGCAGCGATGAGGATGTTGAAGCACCGATGCGATCGAGGCCGACCGCATGGTTAAAGTGTTCAAAGCTTTTGGACACCGTCATAGTCGCCGAGGCAAAGATAGCCGTGTGAACCTCGGGCAGCCACTCGGTTGCCAAGGCCTCGCCAATGTCGATGCGCTCTGCGGTCATCGACTCTCCGCCGGCACGCAGCCTGCGATTGACCTGCAGCGAATACACGTAGTGTTCATCGGTGCCATCAATGATGAGTTTGAGGTTCTCGACCAGCTCGTGCAGGCGACGCGAGATATCACCCAGGTCAACAACAACCTCGGGCTTGTCGGCGGCGACGGCTTGCACCAGCGCGTCGACGCTCTTGTCAGCCTGTTCCAATGCATCGATGGCAGCGTAGGCCGACTGTAAGAAATCATGCCAGTCGTCAGATTCGCGCAGCTCGGGGCCAATCCATAGATTGGCATTGTCATAACCCCCACGCGCACGGCGGCCGAGCTCGCGAACGCCATCGAACACGTCGGCGATTGCCATGCTCGCGCGCGCAACCGTCGACGTCGCCTTGGCAGTAAGGCCCAGATAGAGCGTAGAGCCCTCGGAGGTTGCCAAATCACGGGAAACCTGGCTTAGCGCGCCGGCGCTCGAGCCACCCAGGCGCTCAAACAGAACGCGTGATTCGTCCGCCGACACCACGCGCGCCCACTGGCGGCGTGCCTCGCGCTCGATGGAATGGGCCTCGTCGATTACCCAATGACGAATCGGAGGTAAAATCCTGCCCTCGGCCGCGACATTGCGGAACAGCAGGGAATGGTTGGTGACCACCACATCGGCATGCGCCGCGCGACGGCGAGCGCCGTGGACCAAACATTTATCAGGGAAAAACGGGCAGAGGCGACGAGCACACTCGCGCGAGGCCGTCGTAAAGTCGGGACGGTTGACGCTGCGCCACCGAATGCCGAGCGAGTCGAGGTCGCCATCGGCTGATTGGCAGACGTACGCCATAATGACCGCGACCGCCGTGAGCGTGTCCGCCGGATCGCGCTTGGTGGTAATCTCGACCTGGCCTCGGCTCATGCGCTCAAGCTTGCGCAGGCACGGATAGTGGTCATAGCCCTTGAGAGCGCAAAATGACAGACCACCGTCCAGTTGCTCGGCAAGTTTTGGCAGCTCATGGTACATGAGCTGGTCGGCAAGATTGTTCGATTTGGTCGCAATACCAACCGTGATGTTGTTACGGCGTGCTGCCTCGGCAAAAGGCACCAGATAGGCCATCGATTTGCCGACGCCCGTGCCCGCCTCAATTACGCGATGTGTGCCCGTGACCAGCGCATCGCGGACCTCGAGCGCCATCGCGATCTGCTCATCACGCGGCTCGTAAGTGGGATACATGCGATTGACCAGGCCACCCGGCGCATAGTCTGCCTCAATCTCCTCACGACTCGGCATCTTGAGGACCGGCAGTTCGTCGGCGTCCACCCGATCGTCGGCGCGATCGGCCTTGAGAACGTCAGCACGAGCGGCGCTGAGAGAGAAGATAGAACCAGGGTTCTGCCCCGCCAAGAATGAGAAGATAGGACGATAGGACCAAGGCACATCCGGATGCATGTCGGCTAGGCGCGCCATGAGGCCCTGGGGCAAGTCGGTGAGCGCCACGAGCAACACACGCCATACGCCACACAGGGCGTCGACGTCGGCATTGGCACGGTGTGATACCGAGTCACAGCCAAACAGATCGGCCATAAAAGACAGCTTGTGCGAGGCCAGGCGCGGAAGCGCGATGCGCGACAGCGCCAGCGAATCGATCCAGATATCGCTCACGTTGACGCCGCCTTTGACCGACTCGATAAACGAGCGATCGAACGTGGCGTTATGTGCGATCACCGGGCAACCACCGACAAAATCGGCGAGAGCGGCGACGGCCTCAGCGGCCGACGGGGCATCTGCCACATCGGCATTTGTAATGCTCGTGAGCTCGGTAATCTCGGCGGGAATTAGCTGCTTGGGATGCACGAAGGTATCGAAGCGGTCGACGATCTCGCGGCCCGAAAGACGGGCCGCCGAGATCTCGATCAGCTCGTTGTCCTGCACCGAAAGACCTGTGGTCTCGGTATCGAGGACAATCACATCTTCCTCGATAAGGCCGAAGGACTGCGTTTTGGCGCGTTCGGCAAGCGTGGCATAGGAGTCGATGACAAACTGCGGCGTTCCTGACGAAACCGCGTCCTCGATTAGCATGCAATGCCCGCTCGACGAAGGCCCATACGGATCAGGCTGTCACAGACCTGCGGGAACGTCATGTCGTCTGTGTGGCGAATCTCATCCGGATACAGCGACGTATCGGTCATGCCGGGAATGGTGTTGGTCTCGAGGATGACGGGGCCGTCCTCGCTCACGATAAAATCGCTGCGCGAGATGCCCAGGCAACCGAGGGCCTTGTGAGCAGCACAGGCAAGCTCCTGAGCGCGAGCGTAATTCTCGGGTGAAATCTGCGCCGGAATACGATGGATGTCCGTAGGGTCGACATACTTCACGTCCAGATCGTAGAACTCACAGTCCTCGGGCTTGCGAATCTCGACAATCGGCAGGGCGCGCACGTCATCCTCGCCGTACACGCCGACGGTGATCTCGGTACCCTCGATGCACTTCTCGACCAGCACTTTGTCGCCGTACTCAAACGCCTTGGCAATTGCCGCGGGCAGCTCGGAGGGCTCATGGACCAGGGAAATGCCATAGCTGGAACCGTTGACGGCCGGCTTCACAAAGCAGCGCTCGCCACAGACCTCGACGATATGATCGATATCGACTTCATCGCCCACCTCGAGCGCAAGGCCGGGGGCAATGGGGATGCCCGCCTTGGCGTATAAGAGCTTAGAGACCTCCTTGTCGGCACCGCAGGCGCTGGCAAGCACGCCCGAGGCCGTGTAGGGGATACCCAGGGTCTCCATGGCACCCTGCATGGCGCCATCCTCGCCGCCGGCACCGTGCATGGCGATAAACGCCACGTCAAAGCCGCCGGTCGCCATGGTTACCATAAAATCATCAGCGGCCGTGTCGAGCAGCTCCACCGAGGTGTAGCCGGCTTCCTTCAGTGCCACCACAACGTTCTTTCCCGAATTGAGCGAGATCTCGCGCTCGGCGGAATGACCGCCCGCCAAGACCGCTACGTGCATGTTCTCTAGGCTTTTTCCCGGCATGGGCAGACTCCTCCTCTATAATTTCTGCAGCTGATACCATATTGTAGCGATACCCTCTACGTTTCCCCAAAATCGAAAGGCTTCCATGAATCCCAGGACTAAATCTCAGGACATTCGCGACTTGAGCCAAAACGATATTCGCGAGCTCGTGGCCGAACTTGGCCAGCCAGCCTTCCGCGCGAAGCAGCTCATCGAATGGGTCTTTGAGAAGAACGTTTGTTCGTTTGACGATATGACCAACCTTCCCAAGGCTTTCCGCGAGCAGCTTAAAGAGGCTTTTGCCTTTGACACGCCGACTGAACTAACCAAGCAGGTTTCCAAAGATGGCTCTCGCAAGTATCTGCTCGAGTACCACGACGGCGTTTCCGTCGAGACTGTCGGTATGCCCCGTCGTAACAAGCTTTCCGTCTGCGTTTCCACCCAGGCTGGCTGTGGCATGGGCTGCGCCTTTTGCGCTACCGGTCTCAACGGCTTCAAGCGCTCTCTGACCGCTCAAGAGATCGTCGACCAGGTACTTCATGTATCCAACGACTTTGGCGAGCGCGTCACGAGCGTTGTCTTCATGGGCCAGGGCGAGCCGTTTGCCAACTACGACGAGGTTCTCAAGGCGTTGCGAATCCTCAACGACCCCGATGGCATCGGTATCGGTGCTCGTCACCTCACCGTCTCTACCAGCGGCGTTATTCCCGGTATTCGCAAATTTGCCGACATCCCCGAGCAGTTCACGCTTGCCGTTTCCCTGCATTCCGCCATCCAGTCGACGCGCAATAAGCTCATGCCCGGTGTTAAGAAGTACACGCTGCTTCGCCTTCACGAAGCGCTTCAGCTCTACACCGAGAAGACCGGCCGCCGCCCGACCTATGAGTATGCCATGATCGAAGGCGTCAACGATACGAATCCCGAAATGCAGGCGCTCTGCGACTTCTGCGAGGGAACGCTGTGCCACGTTAACCTCATTCAGCTTAACGACATCGAGGGTAGCCCGCTCAAGCCGTCGCCGATTCATAAGGTTGAGGATCTTCAGCGTCGTCTTGAGTCCCGTGGCATCGAGACCACGATTCGTAACTCCCGTGGTAACGATATTGACGCCGCTTGCGGACAGCTGAAGCAGCGCTTCAAAGTTCAGAAGAACGCATAGGGGAGTCGCATCCCAAAACGTTTCATGTGAAACATCGAACGACCCCGGTTACAGAATATGCAACCGGGGTCGTTTCATTTATTGACCTTAATTTTGAATCAGCTGCTACCTGTCCCATTTTTTACGGCCAAAATAAGGGGTCCTTGTCTCATGAATCAGACAAGGACCCCCTCAAAATATGCTGAGTAATTGTTAGGTACCTAATAGCCTACATTTTCCCATTGGTTGCTGACCCAACCTTGATTAATCTTGGGATTCTTCGTTACCTGAGCTGTACGGATGGCAACATCTTCCGTCATAACATCCATTTTCTTTTTGGAAGTATCGACGATATCTTGCGCGCCACGAAGCAAACGACCTCGAAGTTCATCGTCTGTCGCAATCTTATAGCCAGCAAAGGCACCAGCCGCGACAGTCGTCACCAATGCAATCGCTGTTAAAATCTTATTCCTCATCTTGGCCTCCTTGATCAAACTGAATCATTTCGCCAAGAATACGAGAGAGCTCTTCCTCGTCTTTAAACTCAATCTCAATCTTATTCTTTCCACGCGAGCTCTTCACACGCACGTTGGTATTAAATACCTGACGAAGCACACGGGCAGCCTTTTTAAAGGACTGAGGCGTTGCAGGCCTTGGCGTCTTAGGTGTCTCTCCGGCAGAAAACAACGGAGCAAGATTTTCTGTCGCTCTTACGGAAAGGCCCTCTGTAACAACTTTCTCTGCAAGTCGAATACGCGCGTCCTCATAGGGAACTGCAAGAATCGCACGTGCATGACCAGCAGTAAGTTTGCCCTCAAAAATCATCTGCTGAACTACTTCGGGGAGATCGAGAAGACGCAGCGAGTTTGTAATTGCAGAGCGTGACTTGCTTACTGCCTTCGACAATGCCTCCTGGGTCATCCCGCTGGCATCAATGAGTTGGCGATAGCCCTTAGCCTCTTCGACGGGATTCAGATCAGAACGCTGAAGGTTTTCGATAAGAGCAAGAGCCAGCATCTCTTCATCATTTACCTCTTTAATGATGACTGGCAATTCTTCAAGGCCAGCAAGCTTTGAAGCTTGGTAACGCCGCTCACCAGCAATGATCTCATAGCCGTTTCCATGCTTGCGAACCAAAAGCGGCTGCAAAACGCCGTGCTCTTGGATTGACTCGCTTAACTCGCGAAGTTCAGTTTCGTTAAAATGAATTCGTGGCTGATTAGAGTTGGGAACGATATCCTCAATAGGTAGTTTTGTTTCAGATGCGGCATTTGAAGCCGATGCAGCCGAACCGCCGGTCTCATACTCGGCCTCTGAGACCAAAGCATTGAGTCCACGTCCCAATCCGCCACGTTTCTTTACACTAGGCACGCTTGATCACCTCTTTTGCAAGGTTCATATATGCTTTTGCACCCTTATTTTGAGGTGCATAGGTAATTACCGGTTCTCCAAAAGACGGAGCTTCGGAGATTTTAACCGTACGGGGGATTAGCGTCTTAAACGCCTTATCACCAAAGTACGATTGAACCTCCTCAACAACCTGATTTGATAGTGAAGTACGCGAGTCATACATGGTCATAAGCACACCATAGGTGTCTAAGCCCTTGTTCAGCCGTGATTTGACCATCTTCATTGACTCAAGCAGCTTCGTAACGCCCTCGAGTGCGTAATATTCGCACTGGATCGGAATCAAAACGCTGTCTGCTGCGGTCAAAGCGTTGATAGTAAGCAGGCCGAGCGAAGGAGGACAGTCAATGAAAATAAAGTCAAACTCGTCCTGAATCGGCTCAAGCAAATCTTTGAGGCGGGTTTCACGAGCAATTGCGCTTACGAGCTCAATTTCCGCGCCTGCAAGTTGAATTGTAGCCGGAATAACGAATACCTTTTTACAATTTGTATCAAGAACAAGCGATTCTGCCGGCACATCATTCAACAATGCATCATAGATGCAGTGATCAAGGTCTTCTTTTTCAATTCCGAATCCACTGGTGCTGTTTCCCTGCGGATCAAAATCGACAATCAGTGTCTTACGACCCTGCTCACCCAGTGCTGCTGCAAGGTTTACAGCCGTCGTTGACTTACCGACGCCGCCTTTTTGATTGATGATTGCAATGATACGCGTGTCTTTTGCGCTCTTAGAACGCTTAACGTCGCGAAATCCCACGGTCCCTCCTGGTGTGTATTAAAGCTGTCAAACGGAGGATGTTTCACGTGAAACATTCCGAATCGATATCAACCGCCATGTTTCACGTGAAACACTGCAAGTTGTTAGTATCCATTATGTTTCACGTGAAACATCTAGGCAAGCGGATTCTTCTTTGCCACGCCATTTGCACGAGGCAATGAGACAGATGCTGGATGACTCTTCTTAAGAACAATGAACTCCCTGTGACCCAAGCCTTCAGGCAAATCAATTGCGTCATTCAGAAGCAAAGTGAAGCCGCAAATCTTAGCTGCTGACATGCCGGAAGCAAGCTCCTCATCCGAAGGATTGCCCTTGGTTATAACAAATAGCCCTCCATCCTTCAGATACGGAGCCGCATACTCAACAAGAATCGGTAGAGGGGCCAGTGCGCGGGCGGTTACAACAGAGAACTGCTTCTTATGGCTTCGAGCAAATTCTTCAAGACGATCATGAACCGCATGAGCATGTTTCAATCCAAGAGCATGGACAAAGGAATTAACCGCATCAACCTTCTTGCCAACAGAGTCAATATAAGTAGCTTTACGATGCGTGGTTATAGTTAATGGAATACCAGGGAAGCCCGCACCTGTTCCCATATCGAGCAAAGCTCCCTCAGGAGCCTTGTTGATATAGGGGAGCAAAACAAGTGAGTCGAGGATATGAAGTACTGCAGCATCTTCTACGTTAAGAATACGGGTGAGATTGGTTGTCTTATTTGTTTCTAGAACCAAATCCAAATGCTGAATACATTTTCTCAGCTCAACATCAGTTACGCTCAAGGAATACTCTTTGCAATAGGAAGTTAGACGACTCAACATCTCGTCAGCCTGCTGATCAGTAAGTACTAACAACGAAAGCTCCTTTCTGACAAAAATCAGTGTATCGAGAACTTTTGACAAAAAAAGGGGACGTGGAAACCACGTCCCCTTAGCATAAGCTCGAGAAGATTATCGAGCAACAATCACCACATGGCGATCAGGGTCAGAACCCTCAGAATGAGTATCGACGGCATCATTGCCACGAAGTGCAATGTGAACCAGTCGACGCTCGTAGGCATTCATGGGCGGAAGCGAAACACTCTTATGAGTGCGGATGGCACGCTCGGCAGCAGACTGAGCCATGGAAGCAACCTTGTCCTGACGGCGACTCTTGTATCCCTCTACGTCCACTACAACCGGATACCTAAAGCCAAGTTTGCGGCTCACCAGCAAAGAGAACATAACCTGAAGGGCATCAAGGGTGCGACCATGACGGCCAATGAGAACAGCAAGGTCGGGAGCCGTTGCATCCAAAATCAGCTCACCCTCGTCGCCCTCATACTCATCGATAGGAGAGTTGGCGGCATCGAAGTGCGAAAGGATGGAACGCAGGATGGAAATCGCAACATCGGCAATGGTGTCGAGCTCCTCATCGGTCAGCTCTTCACCAGCCTTGTAGCGCTGTGCAATCTCGGGATAATCGCCCGCGACCTGCGGGGCAACCTCCTCAAGCATATCCTCGATGATCTCTTCAGACATAACGTACTCCAAAAGTTAGGTACCTAAATAAGATTGATATCCCGTTACTTCTTCTTGTGCGGGCGCGGCTTCTTCTCTCGACGAATGACCTCAACCTGCAGCGGAGCGTTCTTAAGACGCTCCTCCTCATCGGCCTTCGCCTTGTCGATGACCTTCTGCGTCACAAAAATCTGCTGGATAACCTGCCAAGCAGACGAGACGTCGTAGTACAGCAGAACACCAACGGGAAGGCTCCAGCCCATCCAAAGCATCATGACCGTCATGACAACGGCCATCATACGCATGCTCTGAGCCTGCTGGCCGGTCTGGTTGCGCGACATATAGAGCTGCGGAATCAGGGTCAGGACGGCGAACAGGATCAGGCAAACCAGCGCAGGCAGTGCAACCATAAAGCCATCGGCAAAGGAAGCGCTCGGCGTGGTGGTCAGGTCGGGCAGGATGTTGAAGAACGAGAACGTGCCGTCGTTAAAGTACTGCGGCAGGTTGCGCAGCAATGTAAACAGGGCGAACAGGATAGGCATCTGAATCAGCAGCGGCAGACAGCCAGCCATGGGGTTGAACTTGTTCTCGCTGTAGAACTTCTGCATCTCCTCGGCCTGACGCTGGGGATCGTCGGCATAGCGCTCCTGGATCTCGAGCATCTTGGGCTGCAGCACCTGCATGCGAGCCGTCGACTTGGTCGACTTGAGCATGAGCGGCGTCAGCAGCAGACGGATGATGACCACCAGGATGATGATGGACAGGCCCCAGTCGACCGCAAAGGTCTGGATGAGCTTGAGCAGCTCGAAAAGGATGTTAACGATCCAATCCCACATGTAAGTTTTCCTCCGATAGCGAGTGCCCGCTAGGGCACAGGGTCATAACCGCCGACGTGCAGGGGATTGCAGCGAGCGATGCGCCTCACGGCAAGCCAGCAGCCTCTCAAAACACCGTGCTTCTCAATCGCCTGGATGGCGTATTGCGAGCACGTTGGGTAATAAATGCAGGCGTCAGGCAATAAGGGCGAAATAACCTGTTGATATATGCGAATAGGAGCGATGGCAACACGTCGCAAAACGTGATTGCTCATCGCTCCTCCCCGGCAACGCCGGCGCGCTTCATAAGCGAACGCAACGCCTTGTCCATCTCCTGCGGCGAGGAAACCCTCGTCTTGGGAGTTGCAAACAAGATGATGTCATAACCCGCAACGGGAAATCCACAGCTGCGGGCGGCCTCGCGCATCACACGCTTAGAACGGTTGCGCACGACAGCACAACCGAGCCGTTTAGCACCAACGAAGGCGACCCTTCCGGAGTCGCCTTCGCCAACCGATTCACATATGGTCATTCGAATCAGAGGGTGATTGAAACGACGCCCCTGACTGAACACATGCTCGAAATCTTGCCGAGACTTAATAGTCTTCATGCGAGATGTGTGTATCGCTGCTAGACAGTGAGACGCTTGCGGCCCTTGGCGCGACGACGGGCGAGCACGGCACGACCACCCTTAGTGGCCATACGGGCACGGAAGCCATGGGTCTTGGCACGCTTACGCTTATTAGGCTGATACGTACGCTTCATCTTAAGTTCCTCCTGCTGCATTTCGAGTGTCCGCGGGGACGCGGACGCAGATATAGACACGTGAGCTTGAAGATTGTAGGGAAATCAATGTTCAAATGTCAAGAAATCAAAGGTAAAAGGTTGCGCAGTTCACACGGTTCCCCCATAAGCCAAGCTCGATTTAGCGGTGCATGGCAACTTTTCACGATATTTCATCGAGTTTTCAACAGGTCATGTTGGCAATGTTGAGAACTTTTCGTCCGTTTTCCAAAGTTTTCAACAGGTTTTGAAAGTTTGTCGAAAGATGAGAAACATTGCACGGTGAGCTACTATTTGTTCGAAACCTTTTGGAAGATTGCGAGCGGCATGTCTGACGACTTTTACACCATGGTCGATTCCGGAGACCCGGCACCCGACAACGAGCACATCACCGGCGTGCGCGAAGAGCGTGACGAAGGTGAACAGACGACAACGCAGGCGCCAAAAGCCATGTACGCCGCGCGCATCGCCGTCTATGACGACATGCTGTCGACACCGCGTGTGATCGTCATTGATCCGCAAGATGTCCGCACGTATTTGGAAGAGACGACCAACACCGTCTACCAGTGCATGAAAGAACAAGGTGGCCATATCTCGCTCATGGTCATCCGCGAGATTGTCGAAAACTTTATCCACGCACACTTTGCAGAGCCCATCATCTCGATTCTGGACGGCGGAGACACCATCCGCTTTGCTGACCAAGGACCCGGCATCGACGACAAGGAACGCGCTTTCGACTTTGGCGTTACCAGCGCAAACAGCAAGATGAAGCGCTATATCCGTGGAACCGGAGCAGGGTTTCCCATGGTGCAGGAGTATTTGGAAAACGCCGGCGGTGCCGTATCCATCGAGGACAACATGGGCAACGGCACCGTGGTTACGGTAAGCCTGAACCCTAAACGCGTGCAGGAAATCGAGCGTGCCGGCGGACGCGGTGCTGCCGTGCGGCCCGAGACGGAGCAGCCCACATATCCCCTGCCGGGAGCTTTTGCGCAGCAGCCCATGGCAACGCAGCAGATGCAGCCCCCCGTGGGGCAGATGCAGCAGCCCGGAATACTTCCCACACAAGAGCCCCAGGCGGCATCTATGTCGATGACGCCAAACATGCCAGAGGCCATGCCGCTGGCAGATCAGGATGCAGCAGCAATGCAGCAGGCGACGGGGGCACCGGGTGGCCAGCAAATGGGCTATCAGCCGTACCAACGGGGATATCCATATCAGCAGATGCCGCCACTGGGGTATGGCCAGCAGTTCCCGCAGCAGTACCAGCAGGGATATCAGCAGCCGTACCAGCAGATGCCGCAGCAGCAGTACAACCCCTGGGCCCAACAGATGCCTCTGCAGCCTTACCAACAGTGGCCTCAAAGTTTTCAACAGCAAATGCCGCCGATGCAGAGTTCTCAACAACCAGCAGCTCAAATGATGTATCCTAATGCAGCAAATCAGTATGCGCAGCCACAACCGGACGTGTTCGTAAGCGATCGCGGCAACGCCGCGCTGGGCTATCTGGCGCAAAATCAAGCGTGCGGTGCAACCGATCTGGCGAGGGCGTTTGGAAACTCGGCCCCCACTTGGTCACGCACGCTCAATGACTTGGCGCAGGCCGGCTTGGTCATCAAGCATGGCCAGAAATACCATCTGACCGAACTCGGCGCCGCTCGCGTGCGAGCTCAGAGCTAAAGAACGGGAGAGACAGTGGACGAGGAAGCAAGCATCATCCTGGGGGATGCCATCGCCTTTTGCCAGCGCGACGGCCAAGATGCACGCCTCATCAACATGCTGGGGCAATCGCGGGCCATAAGCCTGACCGAAGATACGCTCACGATCGAGGCCCCCTCGCGCTTTGCCATCGCGCAGCTCAAAAAGCATCAGCCGACTATTGAGGCCTATCTGGAAGAAATCGCCTTTGCACCGATCGCGCTCGACATCGTGGCACCGCAAGGCGCCGCAACGGAATCCGCTGCCGCGACGGCGCCCGCCACGGCTCCCGCCGCTTCCCCGGCGGCACCGACCTCCGCAGGCGACGTGCCGACAATCGAGCACCAGCACAGCGATGTTTCCCGTGAAACCATGGCACCGTTGCCGACCGCGGCGGCGACGTCAACGAACGCACCCGTCACGCACATGCCTATCGCTCACGACGCAGCAGCGGGCGCGGATTCGGGCATTGCAATCAAGAACACGCTCTCGGCCGATGATTTTCGTCGCATGATGAACCAGATGAAGGGCGGAGCGCCGACTAAATCCACGCAAGCTGCGACCCCCGCTTCACCCATACCGGCGCCGACCGTGCCGGCCGAGCAGAATACGGATGGAGCCCCGCTCGCCGCGAACTCAAAATTTACCTTTGAGAACTTTGTCTACGGCCCCGAAAACAGCCATGCCTATCGCTCGGCACTCAAGTTTGCCGCCCTCGCGGACGAGCGCGGCACATGCACATCACTGTTCATCTACGGCAAATCGGGCCTGGGCAAGACGCACCTGCTGCTTGCCATCAAAAACGAGCTCGCCGAGAAGTCGCCCGAGATCAAGGTCAAGTATGCCAACTCCCAGGCATATCTGGACGACCTGATGACCGAGTTCGACCGCCAAAAGAAGAGCAACGCCCCCATCATGCAGGCGTACCACGGCGTGGACGTGCTCATCATCGATGACATCCAAAACATCATCGGCAAGCGCGCGAGCGTGGACTACTTTTTCCAGCTCATGGACGAGTTCATCCGCAACAACAAGAAGGTCGTCATCGCGGCAGACCGCGCCCCCAAGGACCTGAGCATGGACGAGCGCCTGACCAGCCGCTTCAACGCCGGCATGCTCTGCCTGGTCGCAGAGCCCAGCTACGAGATGAAATACAAGATCTTGCAGCGCTATTACGAGAACACCATCGTCGCCGCTCCCGAGGCAGGCGACGACTCGCTGCTGGCGGCCTATGGGGGCGACGGCGGGCACCTGACCGACGAGCACTTTAAACACATGGCCGAGGTCTCAGGCACCAACATCCGCGAACTCGAGAGCTTTTGCGAGCGCTGCGCCGGCGAGGCGGGCGACCGCGAGCGCGAGGGAGGGGGACTCACCTTTGACGATATCGACGCCATCGCCAGCCAGTACTTCGACACATCGGCCAAAAAGATCAACGTCCAGACGGTTCAGTCCGTCATCGAAGAGCAGTACGGCGTGACGCACGAGGAGCTCATCGGCCCGCGTCGCAACGCCAATATCGCCAAAGCACGCCATATCGCTATCTACCTTGCCATCGAAATGTGCGAGATGACGACCACGGCGGTAGGCGCCGAATTTGGCAACCGCAACCACTCGACCGTCAGCACGAGTTACAAAAAGGTCCAGAAGATGATCCAGGAAGACCGCACCGTCACCGAAGACCTCAAGTCGCTGCGCGATAAAATTACACTGCGCTCGTAGGGAAATAGAGACACCTGTTGAAAACTTGTCGAAACCACGGGCATAAGGTGTCTAAAACCCAATCCGCGGTGATGAAAAGTTTTGCGCAGGTTTTGAACGTGGAAAACCACCCCTGTTGCACACAGGTTGCTGTCGATTCTCTTTCTGGGTCTGACCTGCGTCTTTGGGAGTAATCAACAGTTTCGTCAGTGCTATTACTATTATTAAGATATTTATATCTATAGAAAGGTATTAAAAGATGAAGTTCACCGTCAGCCAGAGCTCGCTTACACAAGCCATCGGCGTCGTTATGAAGGGTGTCGCTTCGGCATCCACCCTTCCCATCCTGTCGGGCGTGCTCGTTAAGGCCCAAGACGGCATCTTGGAATTCCAGACCTCTAACTACACCATCTCGATCCGTCATCGCATCGCGGCGCATGTCGAAGAAGAGGGCGAGATGGTTATCCCCTGTAAGATGCTCTCCAATATCACCAAGACCCTCCCCGATGCCCCGGTCACCTTTGAGCTGTCCGAGCGCCAAGTGCTGATTGGTTGCGAGAAGAGCTCTTTTAGGCTGAACACGCTCGATGCCAATGACTTCCCCGAGTTTCCGGCCTATGCCATCGAGAGTGCCGTGGAGCTGCCGACCGATATCTTGTCCGAGATGGTCAGCCGCGTGTGGCGCGTCACCTCGACCGACAAGGCCCGCCCCATCCTGGGCGGCGTGCACATGAAGGTCGAGAACAACACCGTTCGCCTGGTGGCGACCGATTCCTTCCGTTTGGCCGTGTGCGATACGCAGGTCGAGACCTCGACCCTCGAGGGTTCCTTTGAGCTCAACGTTCCGGCCGACGCCTTTAACGACGCGCTGAACATCATGGCAAGCCAGGCGACCATCATGATCGGGGCTACCGACACCCAGGTCGTCTTCGAGGCCGGCAACACCACCTACGTGTCGCGCCGCATCGAGGGCGTGTACCCCAACTACAAGCAGCTCATCCCCGATTCGTGCGTGACGAGCGTCAAGATCGACGTCGCCGCCTTCAATGCCGCCCTCAAGCGTGTTGCCGTTATCGCGAGCGCCAACCCCGCCGTCAAGTTCGAGATCGACGTCGAGAACGGGCAGATGGGCCTGTCTTCCATCTCCAACGACCAGGATCTGGCGCAGGAGACGATCGATGTCGAGGCCAAGGGCGAGTCGGGTACCATCGCCTTCAACTACCACTACATCTTCGGCTGCCTCAATGCCCTGTCCAAGGAGAAGGAGATCACGCTGGAGCTCAAGAGCTACTCGCAGGCGGGCATCTTCAAGTCCTACGACAAGATCAACTACCTGTACCTGGTCATGCCGGTCCGCATCTAGCAACCGCCCTATGACCATGTTCGCCCGCGATCTTTCCGTCGCGCACTACCGCAGCTTCGATAGCTATCGCCTTGCCCTGGACGAGGGCGTGACGATACTTGCGGGACCCAACGCGGCGGGAAAGACCAATCTCATAGAGGCGCTGCAGCTGCTGACGAGCGGCGCCTCGTTTAGGCATCCGACCGCCGCCGAGCTCGTCCATGACGGCGCGGACTCGTGCAAGGTTGAGCTGAGGCTCGAGGGCGACGGCCGCGTGCTTGATATGGGATTGAGCGCGGAGGACGGTAAGCGCTCGTTTAGCCGCAACGGCAAGAGATGCTCTGCCGCCGGTGTGCGCGGGGTCCTGCCGAGCGTGCTGTTTTGCCCCGACCATCTGGACATGGTTAAGCGAGGCGCCAGTGTGCGCCGTGCCGCCCTCGATGACTTTGGCATGCAACTGAGCGCACGCTATGCCGATCTTGCGAGCACCTATGGGCGCTGCGTGACCCAGCGTAACGCCTTGCTCAAGGAGGCCTGGTGCTGCCGCGAGATGCTCGGCGCGTGGAACGATTCGATTGCCCGCGCGGGCTCGGCCCTGCTCGTGCACCGGTTGGCCCTGCTCGACCGGCTGGCGGGCCATGTGCACACTGCCTACGGGCAAGTGGCGTCCGGCGAGGCCGCCAACGTGACCTATGCGTCCACGCTGGGGGATTTGCCCCAGGTCGAGGATCGCGAAGAGCTGAAGGACTGGGCGTACGAGCGCATGCTGGCTGCCCTTGATGAGCACGCCGACGAGGAAATTCGCCGCGGCGTGACGTTGGTGGGACCGCATCGCGATGAGATTGAGTTTGCCGTGGCGGGTCGATCCGCCCGTTCATTTGCCAGCCAAGGTCAGCAGCGGACGTTGGTTTTGGCCTGGAAGGTGGCGGAGGTGGCCGTGGCTCGCGATGTCCTGGGCACCGCCCCACTGCTGCTTTTGGACGACGTGATGAGCGAGCTCGACGGCGACCGACGCGGCGCTTTTCTGCGGCTGATCGGCGATGATATCCAGACGGTCATAACCACGACCAACCTGGGGTATTTTACCGATGACCTGCTTGATCGAGCCAAGGTGGTGAGCATGGGTGAGACGTGCTAATTACGAGCGCGAGAGCGAAACGGTCGCCTTCAGTGGATTTTTAAACGCAGAGCGTCAGCGCATCCTGGCGGCCGCGACGCCTGAGCGCCGCGTGCAGATGGAGGCTGCAGAGGAATCTCGTGCGGTCTATCGCGCCTGGAATGCGGTGTGCTCGGGCACGCGCGAGGGGCGCCATGTGACGGGCCTGCGCTACCTGCCCGAGTCCAATGAGCTGCTGGTATATCTCGACTCGCCCTCGTGGACGCAGGAAATGACGCTGTTGCGCGAGATCATCCGCGCGCGCATGGAGCGCGCCGGTGCGCATGTGGACGGCCTGGTGTTCAAAACCACCGCGCCCGGTCACACGCCGCCCGCCGCCAAGGAGCGCCTGCGTCCGGCGACGACCGAGCGCCCGCCGGCTCCGCACGCCGACCTAAGTGAGGCCGAGCGCACCGAGATTGAGCGCCAAGTGGCGCCCATCGAAGACCAAAAACTGCGCGAGGCCCTCGAGAATGCCATGAGAGCCAGTGCCGAGTGGGCCAAGGGCGTGCAAAGCAAAAAAGAGCCTTAAATCGCATCTGGTGGCCTTGTAGAGCCAAATACCCTCGTTCCCGAGGGTATTTTTTTACGATAAACTAGTAAGGCTGTACACATTTTCTTGACTGAAGGAGGACGTGTGGCAAACGAAAACGATTACGATGGCGGCGAGATTAAGATTCTCGAGGGTCTCGAGGCCGTTCGTAAGCGCCCGGGCATGTATATCGGCTCGACGAGCGCCAGCGGTCTGCATCACCTGGTGTGGGAGATCGTTGACAACTCCGTCGACGAGGCCATGGCCGGTTTCTGCACCGAGATCCAGGTGACGGTCCACGCCGACAACTCCATCACGGTCGTCGACAACGGGCGCGGCATCCCCGTCGACGAGCACCCTGTTAAAAAGATCCCGACGCTCGAGGTCGTCATGACGATCTTGCACGCCGGCGGTAAGTTCGATAACTCGGCCTATAAGGTCTCGGGCGGCCTGCACGGCGTTGGCATCTCCGTCGTCAACGCACTGTCCAAGCGCGTGGTCGTTCAGGTTCGTCGCGACGGCAACACCTACGAGATGGAGTTCTCGCGCGGCAAGACCGTCAAGAAGATGGAGGTCGTGGGCACCTCGGATTCGACGGGCACCACCGTCACCTTCTGGCCCGACGACGAGATCTTCGAGACCTGCATCTACGATTTCGATACGCTGCACAACCGTCTGCAGGAGACGGCGTTCCTCAATAAGAACCTCAAAATCGTGCTGACCGACGAGCGCGAGGCGACTCCCCACGTGGAGGAGTTTTGCTACGAGGGCGGCATCATCGACTTCGTCAAGTTCCTCAACGAGGGCAAGGACGTCCCCGAGGCCTTTAAGGAGCCCATCTACATCGAGGGCAAATCGGACCCGGACGCGCCTGTGACCAAGATGGGCGAGGTCGAGGTTTCTCTGCAGTGGAATAGCGGTTACGGCGAGAACGTCATGTCGTTTGCCAACGACATCTACACCCCCGAGGGTGGCATGCACCTTGAGGGCTTCCGCACCGCGCTCACCCGCGTGATCAACGATTACGCGCGCAAACAGAACCTGCTCAAGGAAAAAGACGCCAACCTGACCGGCGACGATGTGCGCGAGGGCCTTTCGGCCGTTATCTCGGTCAAGCTGCCCGATCCGCAGTTTGAGGGCCAGACCAAGGCCAAGCTCGGCAGCTCCTATATGCGCGCGCTCACACTCAAGATTGTGACCGACGGCCTTGCCGATTACCTCGAGGAGCATCCCAAGCCCGCTCGCGAGATCGTCAAGAAGGCGCAACAGGCCTGCAAGGCGCGCAATGCCGCCCGCAAGGCGCGCGAGGCGACCCGCCGCAAGAGCCTGCTCGAGACGGCGTCCCTGCCCGGTAAGCTCGCCGACTGCTCGGTGCGCGATGCCGAGCTGACCGAGCTCTTCATCGTAGAGGGCGACTCGGCAGGCGGTTCGGCCAAGGACGGCCGTCGCCGAGACATCCAGGCGATTTTGCCCCTGCGCGGCAAGATTTTGAACGTCGAACGCGTTGGTGACCATCGCGCGTTCTCGAGTGACACCATCCAGTCGCTGATTACCGCGATCGGTTGCGGCGTCACGACGAGTGCCGGCGACGGCGGCGACTTCGATATCACCAAGGCGCGCTACCACAAGATCATCATCATGACCGATGCAGACGTCGACGGTGCGCATATCCGCATCCTGCTACTGACGTTCTTCTACAAGTACATGCGTCCGCTGATCGATGCCGGCTACGTCTATGTTGCCTGCCCGCCCATCTTTGGCATTAAGGTGCGCAACAAGATTCACTACGTGTATCCCAACGGCCGCCAGCCCGAAGACGAGATCCTGCGCGACACCATCCAGAGTCTGGGCCTGAACCCCGACGATAACGACGAGGACGGCAAGGCCAAAGACGGCAAGATCACCAAAAAGCGCAAGGGCTATACCGTCCAGCGCTACAAGGGCCTGGGCGAGATGGACCCCAAGCAGCTCGCCTCGACGACGATGGACCCCAAGACCCGCATCCTGCAGCGTGTGTCGATTGAGGACGCCGTGGTGGCGGACCGCGCCGTGCGCGAGCTGATGGGTTCCGAGGTCGGCTATCGCCGCGAGTACATCGAGAAGCATGCACATGATGCACGATTCCTTGACGCTTAAGAGGAGGTAACGTGGCAGACGATATCAACAATAACGAGGGTATGGACGAGGCCGGCGATGCCGGTATGCCCGATGATCTGAAGCGCCTGCTTGCCCGTGCTGAGCAGGGCGAGGACGGCGATCCGGACGCCTATAACCCCGATGCCGATGATGATGAGGAAGAAGACGACGACGCCGAGCTCGAGGAGAGCTTTGGCGAAGTCGATCGCGGCGCCTCGGCCGGCGAGGATATCAACGGCGGCCAGCTCCAGATTTCGGAGTTCGGTCGCGAGATGAAGCAGTCGTTCATCGAGTATTCGATGTCGGTTATCACGGCGCGCGCCCTGCCGGACGTGCGCGACGGCTTAAAGCCGGTGCACCGCCGCATCCTGTACGCGATGAACGAGAGCGGCATCTACCCCAACCGACCGCACAAGAAGTCGGCCTGGACGGTCGGCGAAGTTATCGGTAAGTACCACCCGCACGGCGATTTCGCGGTCTATGAGGCCATGGTCCGCCTGGCGCAGTGGTTCTCCATGCGCACGCCGCTCATCGACGGTCACGGCAACTTCGGCAACATCGACGGCGACGGCGCGGCGGCCATGCGTTACACCGAGAGCCGCCTGGCAAAGCCCGCCATGGAACTGCTGCGCGACCTGCAGAAGGATACCGTCGACTGGCAGCCCAACTACGACGAATCGCTTGCCGAGCCCGTGGCGCTGCCTGCGCGCTTCCCCAACCTGCTGGTCAACGGCAGCCAGGGCATCGCCGTCGGCATGGCCACCAACATCGCCCCACATAACCTCACCGAGGCGATCGAGGCCACCTGCTACCTGATCGACAACCCCGACGCCACCGTTGACGAGCTCATGCAGATCATGCCAGGTCCGGACTTCCCCACCGGCGCCATCATCATGGGCAGCGCCGGCATTAAGCAGAGCTACGAGACCGGCCGCGGCTCCATTACCGTGCGTGCTAAGGCACATGTGGAGTCCACCAAGACCGGCCGCAACCGCCTGGTCTTTACCGAGATTCCCTACATGGTCAACAAGGGCACCCTGCAGGAGAAGATCGCCCAGCTCGTCAACGACAAACGCATCGAGGGCATCTCGGATATGCGCGATGAGTCCAACCAGAAGGGCATCCGTCTGGTCATCGAGCTCAAGAAGGGCGTCATTCCGCAGGTCGTGCTCAACAACCTGTATAAGTACACCTCGCTGCAGACGACCTTTGGCGCCAACAACCTGGCACTCGTCAACGGCGTTCCCAAATGCCTGAGCCTGCGCGAGATGCTGCAGCACTACATCGACCACCAGGTCGACGTCGTCACCCGCCGCACCCGCTTCGACCTTAAGAAAGCCCAGGCCCGCGCTCATATCCTCGAGGGTTACCTGATGGCCCTTGACCATATCGACGAGGTCATTAGCATCATCCGCTCCTCGCAGACCGACTCCGAGGCCAGCAGTCGCCTGATCGAGCGCTTTGGCTTTACGCCCGAGCAGACCACGGCCATCCTCGAGATGAAGCTGCGCCGCCTGACCGGCCTGGAGCGCGACAAGATCCAAGAAGAGTTGGACGGCCTGCGCCGCGCCATCGCCTACTACGAGGACCTGCTGGCGCACGAGGAGAAGATCCTGGGCGTCATCAAGGAAGAGATGCGCGAGATCTCCAAGAAGTTTGGCGACAAGCGCCGCACCGAGATCAGCCAGGTTGAGAAGGACCTGGATGTCGAGGACCTCATCGCCGACGAGGATATGGTCGTGACCATCACCCACACCGGCTACGTTAAGCGTATCCCGGTGGCTGCCTACCGTGCCCAGAAGCGCGGTGGCAAGGGCGTGTCGGGCGTCAACCTCAAAGAGGATGACGTTATCGATGAGATGTTCATCGCGTCCACGCACGAGTACGTGCTGTTCTTCTCGAGCAAGGGCAAGGTCTATCGTCTGAAGGTGCACGAGCTGCCGGTGGGTACGCGCCAGGCGCGCGGTACCGCGATCGTCAACCTGCTGCCCTTCGAGGAGGGCGAGAAGATCGCGAGCGTCATCAGCTGCCGCGAGTTCCCGGCCGACGAGTACCTGATGTTTGCCACAAAGAGCGGCATGGTCAAGAAGACCGTGATGAGCGCATATGACCGCAGCCGTCGCGACGGCCTGATCGCTATCAACCTGCGTGACGACGACGCGCTGCTGAATGTGCGCCGCGTGCGCGAGGGCGACAAGATTATCCTGGCCACCACCGCAGGCAAGGCGATCATGTTCTCCGAGGAGCAGGTGCGCGCCACCGGCCGCGATACCAGCGGCGTTCGCGGTATCGGTATGAAGGACGGCGTGAGCGTTCTGGGCATGGAAGTCACTAACGGCAACGGTGATCTGTTCGTCATCACCGAGCGCGGCTACGGCAAGCGCACGCCGGTCGCGGACTACCCGGAGCAGAATCGCGGCGGCCAGGGCGTCTACACCATTCAAATGACCGAGCGCAAGGGCAACCTCGCGGCAATGAAGACGGTGGGCCCGCAGCACGAGCTGTTCATCGTGACGGAGGGTGCGACGGTCATTCGCGTCAAGACCGACGAGATCAGCCAGACCGGCCGCGCCACCCAGGGTGTCAAGATGATGACCGTCGACGACAACGACCGCATATGCGCCGTGGCCCGCATGACAGCCGCCAAAGAGAAGCCCGAAGGCGAAGCCACAGAAAACGGCTCCGCCCCCGAAGAAACCCCTGTCGATCTAGGCGACGGCAACGACATGCCGGAAGATCTCCTCGACGAGTAAGAGGCCCTAACTGGTAGAAAATATCAGACCCCATATATCGGCGGTCGGCGCACTGCGCGCCGACCGCTTTTTTGAAAACCTTGGGACTCGTGTTCGCCCCGGTCGCACGGCGGCATGTGAAGTCGATCGCGAGCTCCGCACGAGCCTGAGAGCACTTAATGTGCTCTCTGTGCGAGTCAGGACTGTCCGAGTAGGCGACTTCACATGCCGCCGTGCGACCGGGGCGAACACCCTTCAAAGATTTTCAAAAAAAGTTGTTGACGCGCGCGTAACGACTCGTCTAATATATCCCTTGCGCGATGGACCTGTAGCTCAGTTGGTTAGAGCGTCCGGCTGATAACCGGGAGGTCACAAGTTCGAATCTTGTCAGGTCCACCACTTTCTTTCGCAATAAACACCCCAGCGAGAGCCGAGTCGCCGCTGGGGTGTTTATTACTGTCTCCGTGGGGGTTTAGCTCAGCTGGGAGAGCGCGGGCTTTGCAAGCCTGAGGTCAGGGGTTCGATCCCCCTAACCTCCACCATGATGGACCTGTAGCTCAGTTGGTTAGAGCGTCCGGCTGATAACCGGGAGGTCACAAGTTCGAATCTTGTCAGGTCCACCATCAAAACTGTGAAGAGCCCTGAGGCGTTGCCTCGGGGCTTTTTTCTTGTCTGCGATAAATCTCATTTTGGTTTTGTGTGCTGTGCGAAAGATTGGGTAGTATAGCTATTCAATGCGGCGACCCTGCCGCGTGTTATCCGCTACGTACCGGAGGTGTTCCATGGTTCGTGTCGACATAGAGACCATCGTCATGGCCGCCGGTCCCGTGCCATCGCTTATCGTGCTTCGCGAGCGCTGCAGCAAATCGGACTCGCCCGCGCCGTTGCGTTCCCTTTCCATTCAGACTGGTTCGTTTGAGGCTGCTGCCATTAGCCGCGGCATCGATAGCGGCCGCGCCGAGCGCCCGATTACCCATGACCTGCTGCTCGATACTGTTAGCGCCCTGGGCGCCAAGCTCGAGCGCATCGAGATCGTTCGCGCCGAGCCGCCGGTGTTCTACGCGACGATCGTCGTACTGGCCGATGGTGACGAGCGCAAGATCGACGCCCGCCCCAGTGATGCCATTGCCCTTGCCGTGCGCAGCAATGCCCCCATGTTTGTGGAGGACGACATCATGAATCGCCTGGGCACCGTTTCTGCCCATGCCGAGGAAGTTGACGACGAGCAAGAGTTCGAGAAGTTCGACGAGTTCGTCCATACGCTCTCCCCCGATGACTTCTAAATGCGGGGCGTCCAGGCTGCGGAGCGTTCGCTGATGGCTGGCGGTATGTCGGCTGAGGCGGCTGCGATCGCCCGCGAGGCCCAGATGCGCTCGGAGGCTTCTGAGACGGCTCGCATTGCCTATGTGACGCAGGCCCGCACGCTTCGCGAGCGCCGCGGCTCGTTTATCAAGATGGTTGTCGTCTCCGTCCTTGTCGCGGCAATCTGCTCGCGCCTTCGTGGTACAGTTGGTGCGCTTGGGTTTTCGATCTCTACGGGCCTTGTGATCTGGGGTGTGGTCGATGCGGTAATGCTGACCAGTCAGATCAAGGTGCTCGACAAGCGCGCAGCGGACATGATGCGCGCCCGCGACGCTGCCGCCAGGATCGCCGCCGAGGCACAAGAACTGTAACGACGCCAGACTCGATGGGAAGGTCTAAAGATGGCACAGGATATGCAGGACGCCGGTAACGTCTCCGCCGAGCTCGACGCCATGGTGTGCGATCTGATCGGCGCGTTCTTGGACGACCTTGCCGCCGGTGAAAACCCTGGCGTGGTCGTGGCAATTGAGGACGCCGCTTCCAACCGTTATCTGGCGGCGCTCGATGAGGATGGCGAAGAGGCGTGCCTCGAGGCGGCCACCAACTTTATCTCCGAGCACAAGATGGGTCTTAAGGACGAGGGCCTGGGCCGTATCGCTCGCTATGCCATCGGCTACACCGGCTGCGTCGAGATTGACGGCGGCTATCACGATGCTCTGCTCGTGAGCTTCTTCGAAACCACGCTCGAGAGTGGTTTTTCGGCATATGTGCTGTATGAGGGCATGGGCGCCGGCGATGGTTTTATGTGGAGCGACCCTGAACCTGCAGGTGAGGAAACCCCTCTCATCTAAAATCGCTAAAATAAACGAGTTTTCGGTAAAAGGCTCAATATTCCCGCTGAGCGTTGTATCGCTGGGCGGGCCGCATACGCGTGCCGGTTGTATATAGATAGAAGATAGGGGAACTACATGCGCGTAGACAATCTGAGGAACATCGCCATCATCGCTCACGTCGACCACGGCAAGACGACGATGGTCGACAAGCTCCTGCGTGCCACGGACGCCTTCCGTGCCAACCAGCAGGTCGAGGACCGCGTCCTGGATTCCAACGACCAGGAGCGCGAGCGCGGCATTACGATTCTCGCCAAGAACATCTCTATCGAGTACAAGGACGTCAAGATCAACGTCATCGACACCCCGGGCCACGCCGACTTTGGCGGCGAGGTCGAGCGCGTGCTGCGTATGGCCGACGGCGCCCTGCTGCTGGTCGACGCTTTTGAGGGCCCCATGCCCCAGACCCGCTTCGTGCTGCGTCACGCTATCGACACCGGCCTTAAGATCATGATCGTCATCAACAAGATCGATCGTCCGGGCGCCAACCCCGAGAAGGCCTACAACGACTGCCTGGACCTCATGGCCGACCTGGGCGCCACCGACGACCAGCTTGAGTTCGCCATGGAGCACGTGGTCTACGCCAGCGCCATGAATGGCTTTGCCCGCCTTGACCCTAACGACGGCAATATGGACATGTACCCGCTGCTCGACATGATCATCGACGATATGCCCGCGCCCGAGGTTGACGAGAACGCCCCGCTGGCCATGCAATGCGTGACCATCGACCACTCCAACTTCGTTGGTCGTATCGGCATCGGTCGCGTGTACTCCGGCACCATCCACCAGGGCGACCAGATCCTGGTTGTCAAGAACGATGGCTCCAGTGCCACCGCTACCGTCAAGCAGCTCTTTACCTTCGACTACCTGGGCCGTACCGAGTGCCAGGAAGTCGGCGCTGGCGATATCGCTGCTGTCGTGGGTATTGACCGCACCGATATCGGCGATGTTTACACCGACCCCGAGAACCCCGTCGAGCTCGAGCCCATCGAGATCGACCCGCCGACCCTGTCCATCGTCTTTGAGGCCTCGACCTCCCCGCTCGTCGGCCGCGATGGCGACATCGTGGGCGCCCGTCAGCTTAAGGAGCGCCTGTTCAACGAGGCCGAGAACAACGTGACCATGAAGATCGAGGAGCTCGAGGACAAGAGCGGCGTCGAGGTCTCGGGCCGCGGCATCCTGCACCTGTCCGTCCTGATGGAGTCCATGCGCCGCGAGGGCTTTGAGTTCCAGGTCGGCCGTCCCCGCGTTCTGTTTAAGAAGGACGAGAACGGCAACAAGATGGAGCCCGTCGAGCAGGCTGTCGTCGAGTGCCCGGACGAGTACTCGGGCAAGGTCGTTGAGGTCTTCGGTACCTCCGGCGGCATCATGACGAGTATGGACACCTCGGGCATCGTGACGCACCTCGAGTTTAAGATCCCGACCCGCGGCATCATGGGTCTTAAGAACCGCATCATGAATGTCACCCACGGCGAGGGCGTGTTCTACCACACCTTCCTGGAGTACGGTCCCTACGCCGGCGAGATCGGCAACCGTCAGAACGGCGCCATGATCTCCATGACCACCGAGAAGGCCGTTGCCTACGCTCTGGGTACGCTGCAGGAGCGCGGCCAGCTGTTTGTTGAGCCGGGCACCGAGTGCTACGAGGGCATGATCGTGGGCGAGCGCAGCAAGGCTGGCGACATGGTCGTCAACATCGCCCGTACCAAGAACCTGGGCAACCAGCGTTCCTCGACCTCCGATATCTCCGTCCAGCTGGTGCCGCCCCGCACCTTCTCGCTGGAGGAGGCGCTGGAGTACATCGCCGACGACGAGCTGGTCGAGATTACTCCCAAGAACATCCGCCTACGCAAGCGTCTGCTCAACGCCACCGACCGCAAGAAGGCTGCCGTCCGCGCCGGCCAGGTCAACAAATAAGCGCTGGGCTTTATAGCGTCTAACAAGAAAGGGCGTCGACCGCGATGGTCGGCGCCCTTTTTGGTGCAAGGGGGACGGGTTAGTTTGCATCACAGCTGGGGCGACTATCCCTCCGATTGGCTTCCCAGCCAAAGTAAAGTTGTTTAAACATATACATAATTCCACTGAATATAGCCGGTATGATGCAAAACTGTTAACAGATAAATATCAACTGGTATTAAATTAAAAGACCTATTGACCTGCGGTTTACATGATTGGTATCTATATATTATTTTATGCATTGTGGCATAGACGAACCGTCTTAGAAGGTACTCCCCAATGGGTTCTTGCAATGCGCTAGGTAGGTTCTCGTTGATGTTGGGGCTTGTGTTCGATCCGACGATTCGCCGTATTCCACACTGTGTTGTAGGAATTAGGGGACAACTATGGACGCACACCGCTCACGGTCGCTGGGTATGGCGGCTCTGATTTTCATTTTGATTTGCCTCACCGCCGCAGTGTTTTACGGTGCGGCCCCCGTGCGCGCCGAGGACGTGAGCACGCCGACGCCGATTGTGATTGATGGGACGACGGCGGACGTTACGGTTGGGCTGTTTACCGACGAGAGCCATACTCAAAAGCTCGATAGCGCTGTAACGTCTACTTCGAAGCTCTATGGAGCTTTCTCGGCAATGTTCAACACCGGCAAGGAGCCTAAGCCCGGGAATAACATCGCTGTCTATGAGTTTCTCGATACCATTGTCGTCGACGATAACGACGGTGGCGACCTCATGGAGGGTCCGGAGGCTACCGCCGCCAAGGCTGGCACATGGAAGATCAAGGGCAACAAGGTTATCTTTACGTTTGACGAGGCGTGGCTCTCGTCCAATCCCGCAGACGTTCATGTCGCGGCGAACTTCTCGTTCCAGCTTAAAAACAAGGATGTCGGTTCTGGTGGCAACGCATCTGTCGTGTTCCCCGGTATGGGAACGATCAATATCCCCACCAAGGACGGCAATGTCACGGGGGAGAAGTCGGGGGCCTTCTCCCAGGGCGCCGACGGCGTGGCCAAGGTGACCTGGACCGTTAAACTCACCGTCGAGTCATATGCCACGAACGTCAAGTTCACCGATACGCTGGGCGCCAACTTCGAATTTGTGAAAGACAGCTTTAAGCTCGATAACAAGACGATTGGATCGCAGCCAAAAATCGAAGGTCAGACCGCGACCATCGAGAACTTGGGCAGCCTTCCCCAAGGTGTCCATACGATTACGTATGAAACCAAGCTGAAGAGAGATATCTCCGCGAAAAACGGAGAGTTCATCCACAATCAACCTGCATCCAAAAACACAGCAGCCTGGGAGTGGGGCGTCGGCGATCGTCCTAGCGGCAAGATTGAGGGCGTCGCACCCAGCAGCTTCCGTTATGACATGATTCAGAAGACGGGCAAGGGCACCCCGTCCGACATCGCATGGACAGTCAAACTCAACCAAGGCGAGCTCAAGGCTGACATGAGTGGCTACAAGTTCACCGATAAGTTGGACGCTAAACAAACGTATACGGGGAGTTACACGGTTTACAAAGGTACGTCAGAATCGGATGGAGTCAAGATCTACGAGCGTGCTCTTGATTCGTCGAAAGATACCTTTTCCTATACGTTCCCGGACAACCTTAACGATAAATATGCCACCTACTGCATCGTTTATCACACCAAGATGAACGATACGAACTCGTACGACACCGTGCGCAACAGCGCGACCATCGAGCGCAAAGGTTCCGTTTCCGGTACGGATGATGGCAGTTTCACGCCGCAGCTGACGGGTGTTGTGCCGATCACCAAGAGGCTCGTGAGATACGATGAGGCGGCGACGACGGGCAGGGCGACGTGGGAGACGAAGGTCGCGCTGAAGGCGATCGTCAATGCGGCCCATCCAGGCGAGGTGACGGTGAAGGACACGTTTCAGTCGGCATGGTCGCAGAAACTTGGTGTCGACGAAAGCTCCATTACCATTAAAATCGGCAATACCGAGCTGGTTCCGGGCACCGACTGGAGACCAACGACCAGCTATCCGGGTAATGAAACAAAGAAAAACTACGACCTCAAAATCATCGTTACCGACAACGTGAAAGCCGCTCTCGAGAACGAGGACTACGCCGTTATCACCTACGACACCACATCAGAAGCGCTGTCGGGCTGGTACTCAAACTTCGCAGCGGTCGAAGCGCCGGGCCTGAGACTACAGTGGCCGTTCACCGAACCCATCAAGTACGTTGTCAACCGAGAAACGATGCCCGCGGTCGAGAAGCCGGAAGCGGAGTCGAAGGTGTCTTGGGCTGAGAACTTCGATTGGCATACCGTTGACGGCTCGGATGAGAAGGGCGCCTGGATCGTCGACTGGACGGTGTATGCAAACCGCCAAAAGGGTAATAAGGGCGCAAATGGCGAGTTCGAATACTATGGAGCTGGAAAGCTGGGCGGGAAACCGCTGAATATCGTTGATAGCCTTCCGGATGGTATGAGCTATGTTGCGAATTCCGCAAAGTATACGCTCGTGCAGAACCCCTATGATAAACATACGGGGCTTCATCGCGGAGGCGAGGCCAAGGAGGTCGTTACGGGTCGGACGCTCGCCGCCGACAACGTCAGCCGCAACGGCAATACGGTCACCTTCTCCATCCCCACGACTGAGCTTGAAAGCTATGCCGGCTACGCAAAGCTCACGTACAAGACGGCGGTCAAGCGCGGCGAGCTCGATACCTCCACAAACGAGGTGAAGTTCACCAACAAGGCCAGCGCGGGGTCAGGAGTTAAAAAGTTCGATTCCGGTAAAGGTGACGTCATCATTAAGAACAACGTCATCAAAAAGTCCGGCGAGCAGGTTGCCAATAGCAATCGCATCAAATACACCATTCTTGTTAACGAGTCTGCCGTTGCCCTTAAAAATGGCACCGACTTCCTTGAGCTCGTCGATACCATGGATGCCAAGTGCGCGCTGGTGCCGTCGACGTTTAAGGTCTATGAGCAGGTGAATGGTGCCTGGTCACCGCTGGCTGATAAGGACTATTCGTCGAAGATGGAGCAAGTCAAGGATGAATCTGGCTCGCGTACGAAGTTGACTCTTGAGGTGCCCGACGGGAAATACCTCAAGGTCGAGTATGAGGTTATCCCGACCGGAAACCCCGGCGAAGAGGTGTCCCTTTCCAACACCGCCGAGCTTGCGGGGGTGACGGAGGGTTCGGCGGTCGACGAGCAAAAATGGAAGATTCAAAATGCGTCCGCCAGCGCGGGCGGCAACGGCTACAGCATCACGATGACCAAGTACGACGCCCAGCAGGTTGGCGCGACGCTCGAGGGGGCGAAGTTCACACTCTACAGCGTGGATATGGGCCAGGTTGCGGATGACGGAAATGTAGAGAACGCCAGAACGCCGTTTGACGAGGCCGCGATCGACGTCCCCACCGACGCCAACGGCAAAATCTCGTTCGGCACAAGCGACAAGAAGATGAGTAATTGCGTGCTCTATCAGCTCGTGGAGACCAAGGCGCCTGTTGGCTATGCCAAGGCCGATCCCACGTGGATCATGCTCAAGGGCAGCGCGAGCGACAAGGATTATCAGGCTGCGCTAACTAAGGCAAAGGACATCGTCGACGGTGCGGAGATCATCGACGATACAAAGAAGGACGAGATCTGGGTCTACGACAACCGCATGACGGGCAAGGCGGTTATTAACGCAGAGAAGGTGCTCGCAGGCGGAACGTTCAAGGAAGGTCAGTTCTCGTTCGCGCTCAAGGATGACAAGGACAGGGTGCTCCAAACGGTGACCAACGATGCCATGGGCAACGTCTCCTTCAACGTCGACTACAACAAGGCCGATACCTATACTTATACCATCTCTGAGGTCGTCCCCGAGGGCGCCGAGAACAACGTCAAGGACCACATCACCTACGACAGGACCCAGCACAAGGTCACGGTTAAGGTGGACAACGGTGAGAGGAATCTCGTCGCCACCGTCACCTACGACAATGGCTCTTCGACCCCGCCGACTTTTACCAACAGATACTCGACCACGCTTCCCGAGGCAGGCGGTGCCGGCTTGACTATGACGTATCTGGCTGGCGCTTCGCTGCTGTGCTTTGCCGCGACATGGATGCATGCTCACCGCCATCGCGATCAAGATCGAGGTGGTCGCCGTGAGTAGGCTTTGGTGCCGCTTGTTGGCCGTCGCGACGATAGCTACGGTCGCTATGTTCTCTTTTGCGATGCTGCCCAGGACGGCTCGTGCTGCCGACACCGGTGCCATTACGGTGGACGGTACAGTCGCGACGCGGTATGACGCGTACCAGCTCTTTTCGGCGACAGTTATCGATGATGACGATGCTGGCCATAAAATTGCAACTGACGTAACGTGGGCGAATGGCGCGGTTCGTCAAGCCGTTCTTCCCGTGCTTTATGATGCGGGGCTTGATGGCTCGGCATCGGCGGCGCAAGAGACTGCCGAATGGATGAATGCCGACGGGCATATGACGACCGCGCTGACGGCAAAGCTTGCCCGCGCGATTTGCAATGCCGACGCAACTTCCGTGGCCCTTAACGCGGGCACGGCGGCCGAGCTGCCCTGCGGCTACTGGCTCATCGTCGCCGACGACGACGCCATCGCCCGGGGCGAGGCCGGCACCGCGCCGATCATGGCCCTGGTGGGCGGCAGCGCCGTCACCGTCAAGCCCAAGGCGGCGACTCCCAAGGTCGCCAAGCACGTGCTGGAGGACAGCACCGCCGCCTGGCAGAAGGCCGCCGACGCCACGGTCGCCGACGACCTGTACTGGCGCCTCTCTGCCACGGTCCCGGCCGGGCTCACCGCCTACGACACCTATACGGTGCGGTTCGTCGACACCATGAGCGCGGGGCTCGACCCCTCCAAGGTCGCCGCGAGCATGCGCGTGTACGTGGCGGCGGGCGCCGAGGGCGGCTTCGACGCCGTCGCATGTGAGGGCGGTAACGCCAGCTCGACGCCGGTTAAAGGGTGGGCGGACATTACTTCACAGTGCAAGGTCTCGGTCGAGGGGTGCTCCTTCACCGTGCGTACCGGCGACCTGATCGCCGCGCTCGGCGGGGCCGACGTCTTCACCGCGGGCGCCCGCGCGGTCGCCGTGTACAACGCTCCGCTCAACAGCGCGTGCAACCACGGCATCGCGAAGGGCAACCCCAACGAGGTCTACCTGCGCTACCCTCGCTCTCCCCTCGCCGACCAGTCCGGCGACGCCGGCTTCACCCGCACGCCGAGCGATGACGCGTGCGCCTACACCTGGGGACTCAGTCTGATCAAGCGCTCAAGCTCGGACGATAAGCCGCTCGCGGGCGCCAAGCTGCGCATTATCGATGACCGCGGGCACATTCTAACGACTGACGGCTCGTGGTCGACGGATGCCGACGCGTGCGTCACCACGGGCGCGGATGGCCATGTGGAATTGAGCGGTGTGGACGCGGGTGTCTACACCGTCGAGGAGGTCGCGGCTCCCAAGGGTTACACCGCCTTTGAGGGCAAACGTACGGTGACGGTTACGGCCGAGGGCCTGGACGTTAAACAGGTGGCGGCCGCGAAGCCCAAGGTGACTGTATCGGCCGAAAGCCCTCTGCGGGTTGATGCCGCCGATGCCGGGACGGGTTTAATTGAACTGTCGGTGCTCAACACCCCAAGTAGAGAAGCAAGTCGAGGCTTTATGCCCTCGACGGGAGATAGAACGTTGGTGCTGGTGGCGGTTTTGGCTGCCGTCGGAGTGGCGGCTATTGTTGTCGCGCTCGTCATCAAGCGGGGAGGAGGTCGCCGTGAAAAATAATTGCCTTCCATGCTCACTGGCGTACTGCCTCCGTAATGAGTGACGCGCAGGTCTACCGACCTGATGATCATTGGTTTTGAAAAAGTTACTAGAGAACCCTCCAAGAAAAGCGGGGCACCCGGTCGATGCGATCGGGTGCCCCGCTTCGTTTTTCAAGACTTTAGTCTGCTGGCCGCGCAGCGGCCAGCTTTAAACCACCCGCT
>ERZ1673748.726-NODE-726-length-40626-cov-9.230263_pt1 | contig 40626 bp, 44 predicted proteins | sample MGYA00580196_ERZ1673748 | MGnify/ENA primary metagenome ERZ1673748 (study PRJEB41218, sample SAMN15661796) | gut metagenome | host: Homo sapiens | place: Canada: London | collected 2015-08-20/2019-03-30 | study: EMG produced TPA metagenomics assembly of...
TAAAGACTATAAAAAATTTTTCAAAGAAATTCGGGTTTTAGTATTGACATTTGGCCTCGCAAATGCTATCGTAAAACCCGAAGGATGAAACAGTCCTTCGGGCTTTATTTTTTCCCAGGAAAGGGGGTGTGCGTGATGGCCTGCAAGTACCTGGATTTCCAGGACCGAAAGAAAATCGCAAAGATGTACCAGGAGGAAGCCCGCGTGCTGGACATCGCCTACAAAATCGGATGCCACCCCGCAACGATCTATGAGGAGCTGCGACGAGGCGACACGGGCAAGCTGGACAAGAACCAGCGCCCGGAGTATGACCCCCGCCTGGCTCAAAGGACGTTTCAAGAGGCAATCCGCCGCCGGGGCAACCGGCGAACCACCACGACCGCCGAGAGCGGCCAGTAAACCAAAGAGGAGGACAAGGACATGAAAATGAAGGACCTGGCCCTGGCACAGGTACGTCGGGGCGAACGCTTCACCCTCGACGGTGTGGAGTTTGTGAAGCTGGAGGACGACCTGGACGCCGCCTTTGCGGTGGCCGCCGGCACGCTGCCGGAGTGCTGCCAGTTCGAGGATGACGACGCCGAGCGCGAGGACCACAACAACTACGCGGGCAGCCTGCTTTCCAAAACCGTGGAGCGCTGGCTGCGGGACAAGCACCCGGCCATCTTCTCCGCCGTGGTGGAGCGGCCCATCGACCTGACCACCATGGACGGCATGACGGACTACGGCAAGCCCCTGGCCGTCGTGCGGGCACTGACCATTGACGAGTACCGCAAGCACCGCAGCATCCTGCCGCTGACCTCCAAACCCTATTGGTTGGCAACGGCCTGGACCACCAACAGCTCCCCGCGCTCGTATGGCCGCTACGCGTACAGCATCAGCACCGGCGGCACCGTGGACGACCGCTACGTGTACAACGCCAGCTTCGCGCCGCGTCCCGCTTTGTATCTGAAATCCTCTATCCTTGTATCGGTTGAGACCGAGGACGAGGGCAAGGCGCTGGCCGATTACAGCGACACGGACCTTATCGACGAGCTGTACCGCCGCAGGAGAAGCGCCTATGACCCGGACTGAACGGCGGAGGCGGCAGCAGTGCCGCCGCAGGGCCGCGATGCAGAGAGCCGCCTGCCTGGCGCTGGCCCTTCTGGCCGTGGCTGCGGCGTTCGCCTGGAGCGGGCGTCCACAAGAGCAAGAGGCCACGGAGACCGCCACGCCGGCGACGGTAACAGCGCTTCCAGCGGAGACACCCACGCCGGAACCCATCACGCTGGAGTTTGAGGACCAGGAAGCCATCGACCCGATGGAGGCGTCCAAGGTAGCCCTGGCAAAGATGGTGTGGGGCGAGGCACGGGGCTGCTCCACCACGGAACAGGCGGCCACGATCTGGTGCGTGTTGAACCGCTACGACAGCGGGGACCGCTTCTGGGCCGACACGGTGGAGGGCATCACGACCCAGCCCTGCCAGTTCTACGGCTACGACCCCAGCAACCCGGTGGACCCGGACATCCTGGCCCTGGTGGAGGATGTGCTGGCCCGCTGGATGGCCGAGAAGGAGTGCGTAGGCAGCGTGGGCCGGGTGCTGCCGAAGGAGTACCTGTACTTCACCGGAGACGGCGTACACAACTACTTCACCACGGAATGGCAAGGCGGGCAGACATGGGACTGGTCCCTGGAAAGCCCGTATGAGGGGTGAGAAATTTGGAGCAGATCACTATTTTCGACTTAATGGAACAGCACAGCGATTTTCCGTGTGATGACTGCGTATTTGATAAATGCAACTGCTGCTCACACATTGAGAACGAGGAGTGCTATTGCGTTAGAGGCAGTTTTCAGATTAAGCACAGCCAGGTGATTTGCCCCAAGTGCGGGCGAGAAATGGAGGTCCGCCAAAGCGACTTTGACAGCGACTTTGCCGTATGCCGGTGCGGCCTCAACAAGATTTTCAACAACCGGGGCAACCGGCCAAGCGCCCTGGAGCTGTTTCTGCAAGGGAGGCTTGTTGGACGATGAACCGACTGCAAGAGCGGCGGATGGCGCTGGGTCTGACCCAGCCGCAGGTGTCCGCCAGACTGAAAGAAACGGAACCCAGGGCTGACGTGGGCATGGTGAGCCGGTATGAGAAGGGCGTATGCCTGCCGACGCCGGACCAGCTCAAGACCCTGGAGGATGTCCTGGGAGCGTCCAGGACGGAACTCTACGACGCGGAGGACCTGGACCTGCTGGGGGCGCTGCCGACAGCAGAGAGCCGCAGCGAGGCCAGCGAGACGGAGACCGCACCGCCCACCGCACCCACCGGGCGCTTCCGCAAGTGTTACCGCATCAGCCGCGAGTTCGCGGCAAGCCTGCCGGACGACCTGCTCCAGGTGTGCGGGTATTCGTCCTGGCAAAGCTGGCATGACGCAGCCCTCAAGCGGCTGTTAGGAGAATATGCGGCCCGGAAACGGGCCACCAAAAAGGAGGATAAAACCGCATGAGTGACCAGTTGGACAAGAAAAGCATCCTTGAGATGTCAATGGGTGCAATCCTGGAGCGCGTGGACTATGAGATGGGCAAGGTGATGGACAACATCCTGGACCCCAACACCAAGGCCACCGCCAAGCGCAAAATCTCCGTGACCCTGGAGCTTATCCCCAGCGCGGACCGCCGGACCATCACGGTGCAGAGCACGGCCAAGTGCTCCCTGACCCCGACGGACCCCGTGACCACGAGCCTCTACATCACCAACGCACCCAGCACCGGCGAGCTGCTGGTGGCCGAAATGGTGCCCCAGGTCCCCGGCCAGTTGGCCCTCGACGGTGAGGAGCAGGACCACCCCAAAATTTTGAAGTTCAAACGCCAGGCATAACGCCACGATCTGAAAGGAGTATTCATCATGCTGAAAGAATTTGCCCAGTACCTCGTGTCCCTCAAGGACAACAAGACCTACAACATCCACGGCGACACCTACTCTGACCACGACCTGGTCCGTATCAAGCCCCACATTGACCGCCCTGCCAACCTCTCCGTCTCCGGCCTGGACAGCATCGTGAAGCTGGTCCGCAACGAGCTGGATATGTTCGAGAACCTGCCCGTGTTCATCCGCGTGGACGATGCCCGCACGGTCTCCGTGTTCACCACCTACGACGACATGATGTGCCGCGACAGCCTCTATACCGCGAAATGCGACGTTCCGGGCTTCCGTGACGGCTTCCGGGAGTATGAGCAGGCCATCATTGAGCTGCGGAGCAAGTTCTCCCCCGGCCCCGGCGTGGACTACCTGCTGGACCTGCTCTCCCGCATGAGCAAGGACAGCGGCGTGACCACCCGCGACAACGGCGTGAGCCAGGAAGTGGAGGCCCGCCAGGGCGTCTCCCTCAAGGCGCTGGTGCAGGTCAAGCCCCGCGTGGCCCTGCGCCCCTTCCGCACCTTCCTGGAGGTCGAACAGCCGGAGAGCGAGTTCCTGCTGCGCCTGGACGATGACGGCAACGTGGGCCTGTTCGAGGCTGACGGCGGGATGTGGCAGCAGACGGCCAAGGCCAGCATCACGGCCTACTTCGAGGACAAGCTGGCCGAGGAGGTTAAGGACGGCAAAATCGTCGTGATGATGTGATGCAGCCGCAGGTCATCATCTGCAAGGACCGGGCGGAATGGCTGGAGGCCCGCAAGGATGGGCTGGGGGCGTCTGACGCCGCCGCCCTCCTGGGCCTCTCCCCCTGGAAAACCAACGTGCAGCTCTGGGAGGAGAAATGTGGGCTGGTCATCCCGGAGGACATCGGGGACAAGCCCTATGTGCGCTACGGCAACGACGCGGAGCCGCTGCTGCGCTCCTTCTTCGCCCTGGACCACCCGGAATACCGGGTGAGCTTCACCCCATACAAGATCATCAAACACCAGGACCTGCCCTTCATCACCTGCACCCCGGACGGGGAGCTGGAGGAAACCGCCACCGGGCGGCTGGGCGGCCTGGAGATCAAAACCACGGAAATCCTCTCCTCCACCGGCTGGACCCATTGGAAGGGGCGCATCCCCACGGAGTATTACGCCCAGGTGTGCCAGCAGATGCTTGCCACCGGGTGGCAGTTCGTGGAACTGCTGGCCCAGATCAAATATACCACGGCGGAGGGCGAGGACCGGAAAGAGACCCGGCACTACAAAATCGAACGGGCGGATGCCGAGGACGACATCGCCATCATCCGGCGGGAGGCGGTCCCCTTCTGGCGCTGCGTGGAGCAGCGGCAGAAACCAAACCTCAAGCTCCCGCCTATCTGAACAGGAGGACAACATGAGCATGGAATTTGTGATGGGCAACAGCCTGGAGACTTTGCCCAAGACGATAGACTTCAACTTTGAGGAGCTGAAAGGCCAGCTTGCGGAGAGCCTGGCGCTGTACACCGGCCTGGTGGTAACAGAGGACGGCATCAAGGGTGCCAAGGAGGACCGCGCCAAGCTGAACAAGCTGCGGGAGGCCCTGGAGAACAAGCGCAAGGAGGTCAAGCGCGAGTGCATGGCCCCGTACACCGACTTCGAGGCCAAGGTGAAGGAGCTGGTGGGCCTTATTGACCAGCCCATCGCCGCCATCGACGTGCAGCTCAAGGAGTACGAGGAGAAGCGCCGGGCAGACAAGCGGGCCGCTATCGTGGAAATTTACGAGGAGACCGTGGGCGAGCTGCGGGCGCTGCTCCCCTTTGAGAAGCTGTGGCAGGACACCTGGTACAACACCAGCGTGACCATGAAGAAGGTCCGGGAGGCCATCGTCGCGGCGGAGGACAAGGCCGCGTCCGATCTGGAGGTCCTGGCTACCGTGGAGAGCGAGTTTGCCGAGGCCGTCAAGATCAAGTACCTGGAGCACCTGGACTTGAACGAGGCCCTGATGGAGCGCTCCCGCCTCCAGGAGCGGGCCAAGCGCCTGCGGGAATACGAGGCCCAGCGGGTCGCCCGGGCCGCCAACCTGGCAGAGGAACAGCGCGAGGCAGAGGCGACGCGGGGCGCAGAGCAGACCCCGGACCCCGCTGCCAATGCGGCCCAGGCCGGGACCTGGGAACCCGGCGGCGGTGAGGCCGTGGAGGAGGCCATCTACCTGCTGCGCTTTGAGTGCCAGGTGACAAAGGACCAGGCGGCGGAGCTTTCCCGCTGGCTGAAAGAACGGAACATTTCGTATAGGAGGATTTAATCATGGCCGTGAACAATTCTTTGCAGAGCCGCAGCGGCGGCAAGCCCAAGTTCAGCGTGGCTATCCAGACGCCGATGTACCAGAAGCTCGTGAACGACACCCTGGGAGACCCGGACCGCGCCCGGCGCTTCGTGGCTGCCATCAGCTCCGCCGTGGCCGTAAACCCGTCCCTCCAGGAGTGCGACGCCGGGACGGTGCTGACCGCCGCCCTGCTGGGTGAAAGCCTGAACCTGTCCCCCTCCCCGCAGCTCGGCCAGTATTACATGGTCCCCTACAAGGACAAGAAGCGCGGCACCGTGGCCCAGTTCCAGCTCGGCTACAAGGGCTACATCCAACTTGCGGAGCGCAGCGGCCAATACCTGGACATCGACGCGTTCCCCGTGGTGGAGGGCGAGTACAGAGGCCGGGACCGCTTCACCCGCCGCCCCATCCTGGAGTTCCTGGAGGACGACGGAGACCGGGAGAGCCGCCCCGTGGTGGGCTACTACGCCTACTTCGAGCTGAACAACGGCTTCCGCAAGGTGCTGTACTGGAGCAAGGACAAGATGCTGGCCCACGCGGACCGCTACTCCCAGGCGTTCCACCTGGAGGCCCGCGAGGCCCAGGACCCCCGGTACAGCCGCGTGTCCTACGCCGACTTCGTGGCGGGCAACTACCCCAAGGGCGACGAGCGGAAGTATTCCTCCTTCTGGTACAAGGACTTCGACGGGATGGCCTGCAAGACGATGCTGCGCCAGCTTATCAGCAAGTGGGGCATCATGTCCATTGACCTCCAGAAAGCCCTTGCAAGCGACGAGGCGGCCATCGGCACCGACGGGAGCAAGAATTACCTGGACGCACCCGAAAACGCGCCAGAGGCCCTTCCAGAGGACAACCCGGAGACCGGGGAGGTCATCGAACCCAGCAGCGATACCGCGCCGGAGCTGCCCGACGGCATCTTCGAGGATGCAACGGGGCAGCGGGCGCTTGCGTAAGGAGGCATCCGTATGCCCAAGACCAACGAGAAAGACGCCTATTTCTTCTCCCACGACTGCAACGCCCGCAACGACCCCAAAATCCTGGCCCTCCGCTCCGTCTACGGGGCGGAGGGGTACGGGGTGTACTTCATGCTGGTGGAGATACTCCGGGAGCAGCCGGAGTACCGGCTGTCCGTGAACAAGTACATTTGGAATACGCTTGCTATGCAAATGCAGGTGGAAGCATCCCACCTGGAGCAGATCATCACAGACTGCTGCACAGAGTTTGCAGAAAACGGCAGCACGCTTTTGGTGAACGACGGCGAGTATCTTTACTCCGCTTCCCTTCTCCGACGCATGGGGAAGGTGGACGACATCTCCAACCTCCGCCGGGAGGCGGCGCAAAAACGCTGGAAAAATCAGCCTTGCAAGGCCGACGACGGCAGCGGAGCATCCACAAGTAATGCAAATGCAGAGCAAACCGATGCAAATAAAAGAAAAGCAAAGCAGAGTAAAGAAAAGCAAAGCAAAGCAGAGGAAAAGAAAACAAAGGAAACTATCTTTGCGGACTTCGCCTCCGGCGACGCTGACCTGCTTTCCGCTCTGCAAGACTTCGAGGCGATGCGGAACAGGATCAAAAAGCCAATGACGGACCAGGCCAAGAAGCGCCTGGTCACGGAACTGGAGAAGCTGGCCCCCGGAGACCGGGATGCCCAGATCGCCATTCTGCACCAGAGCGAGGACCACTGCTGGGCAGGCGTGTTCGCCCTCAAGGACGACAGGTCCTACCAGGCCAGCCGCAGCGGCAGACCCCAGCAGGCCAGCACGGGCGAGAAGATGGACGCCCTGCGAGACCTGCACGAAGAGTTCAGCGGCCTATGACCAGGGCGGAAGTGACGGAAATCTTCGCGGTGCTGATGATGGCCTATCCCAACGCGGAGATGTTCAAGGCCCCGGACAAGGACAGCCTAAAGGCAAAGCTGGCCCCGACCATCACGCTCTGGACCACCTGCCTGCGGGGCATCGACTTCTGGGCGGCCCAGCAGGCAGTCATCCGGGTGTGCCAGACTTGCAAATTCCCTCCGACCATCGCGGAGATGCGGGAGGCGGCGGAGGCCGTTCTGCACGAGGTCAGGTCGGAAATCAGCAACGCCTACCTGATGGCCCGCAGCGAGCTGCAACTGGCCCGGCTGGCTGGCCGGACGAAAGAGCAGGCGCTGGAGGGGATGCCCACCAGGACCCAGAAGGTCATCGAGGCCATGGGCGGCATCGACGCGTTCATGCCGCCGGACAAGAAATACTTCGAGATGGAGCGCTTCGAGCAAACCTACGAGACGATGCTGCGGAAGAACCCCATCGGCCTGCCGGGCAGCACGGCAGGACAGCGACAGATCACGGAATGAGCAAGGGGGCGGACAAATGGCTGGCTACTCACACAAGACCTGGGCGTGCCCGTTCTTTCACTGGGACGAGCGGCTGTGCGTCCGCTGCGAGGGCGGCTGCATGAGCTTCCCGGACCGGGGGGCCCTGGCCGAGTACGCGGACCGCTACTGCGCCAACCTCCAGGACTGGAAAAGCTGCACGGTGGCCGCCAACCTGCTGAAATACTATGAGAGGCCGGAGTGACATGGAAAGAAACGTCGATAAGATCAAGCGCCTGGAGCATGAGCTGGGGCGCTGGCGCAAGAAGGTGGCCGACACGGCCAAGGAGAACGAGGAGCTGCGGGAGGCCCTGGCCCAGGCGGATGCCGGAAACCAGGAGACCCAGGCCCTTGTGGACGCTGTGCTCACCGCCGTGGTGCTGGAGCACGGGGAGCGGGCCATGGACCCGGATGCCCCGGAGACGGCCCTGGGCTGGCGGCTGGCCGTCCCGTTCTTCTCCGTCAAGGAGATGCGGGAGAAGTACGAGATACACGCCCGGCGCGGCGAGGACGGCAAGTACATCCTGGGCGTGATGGAGCGGAGGTCCGACTTATGAGCGTGCGCCGACAGACGGCCAACCGGCTGACCCTGTTTCGCACCTGCGGCACCTGCGGGAAGCAGATCGTGACCACGGCGGACACCCCCTGGGTGCGTCAGGTGGAGGGGGACGGCAAGCGGCAGGCCACGACATACTTTTGCTCCGAGGGCTGCTTCGCGGCCAGCTATAAGCACATCGGCTGGTTTGACGGCAAGGCCGAGGAGCGCTGGAAGCTGAAAGACCGGAACCGGGACCCGGAGAAGGAGCGGGCGCGGAACCGGGCATACCAGCAGGCCCACCGGGAGGAGCTGCGGGAAAAGGCACGGCTGCGCCGCCTGGCACACCCCGGACAGGCCGCCGCCGACAGCGCCTACGCCCGGCGCAAGCGCAAGCTGAAAGCGGAGGAGGCGCAGGCTAATGCTGGATAAGACCCCACTGGAGATGGCCCTAGAGCGGGAGGGCCAGATCGAATACTGCGACGAGTGCGAGTATGTGCGCGTCGTTGACAACACAGTTTTCTGCGGCCTGTCCGGGAAGCTGCTGCACCCCATGATGTTTCTGCGAGGGCAGGGCTTCGGCCCGGCCCGCCGCTGCACCAAACGGAAGGAGGCACGAGAGATGGGACTGACCGCCGCAGACCTGCAACGCATGGGGCCGGAGGCCCAGCGCCAGGTCATGGAGAAGCTGGGCATCGTGGGCAAGACCAAGGCCCCCAAGTACCACAACCAGCCGGACAGCCGGGGCAACCTCCGCTTCGACAGCAAGAAGGAGGCCCGCCGCTACGACGAGCTGATGCTGATGCTCAAGGCCGGGCAGATACGCAACCTGCGCCTCCAGCAGCAGTACACCCTCCAGGAAAGCTACATCACGGAGACCGGCGAGCGGGTCCGGGCCATCCACTATGTGGCCGACTTCGCCTACGAGCGCCCCACCGCGCCGGACAAGTACGGCACCGTGTTCTGGCTGCCGGTGGTGGAGGATGTCAAGAGCCGGGCCACCAAGACGGCCCAGTACGAGATGAAAAAGAAGCTCCTGCGGGAACGCTTCAATCTGACTATCACGGAGGTTTGATTATGGCAAAGAAAGGCACATTCCCTGCCAACGCTATGCGGCGCGGGGAGATTTACTGGGTAGATATACCGAACGCCATCGGCCACGAGCTGATGAAGGACCGGCCCGCCATCATCGTGAGCTGCGACGCTCTGAACGACAACAGCCCCGTGGTCCAGGTGGTCTACTGCTCCGCCTCCCCCAAGAAGGAGCTGCCGGAGCACATCACCATCCGCTCCACCGAACAGATCAGCACGGCCCTGTGCGAGAACGTGTACACCGTGGACAAGAGCCGCGTGGGGCGCTTCGTTGGACGCTGCACCCGGCGGGAGATGGAGCAGGTGGACCTCGGCCTCCTCTCCGGCCTGGGGCTGGCCCAGTACGGCCTTGCAAGCCCCCAGGAGGACGAGGAGGAGCCGGAGCCGGTACGCGGGGACACCGAGGACGGCACGGCCTCTATGGCCCTGGTAATCGCCCAGACGGAGCGGGACACCTACAAGCGGATGCGTGAGAGCCTGCTGGCCCGCATGACGATGGAACGGGAGGAAACGGCATGAAAGAAACACCGAAATGCGCGGGCTGCTCCTACATGGGATGGCCTGTACCCCGGAGAATAACCGGGAATAACCGCCACCTGGGCGGACCCAGATCATCGTGTATGTGCAGGCACCCGGAAGCTGTGGCGAGCTTCAGACGCGTTTGCCCCAAAAGCCCCAGGCTTGAAGCCTTTATCGGCTTCACAAAGCCGGGCGGCAAAACGCCTGTCATCAAAACCTCACCGCGCTGGTGCCCTCTACGCGAGGGAAACGGAGGCCACGTCCGGGAGAGCTTCAAGGGGGTAAGCGACTGATGACCGAACCGAAGGACCTTTGCGGCAGGTGCGCCGCGATGCTCCAGGAGGGCTACGACCTCAAACGCGTGGGCGGCGGCGTAGATCACAAAGTGACCTGCTCCCATTGTGGGCGGCGGCGCTACGGGGCCACCTACACGATAGAAAAGCACAGCAAAAGCAAAGCATAAGCATACCAGAGAGACCCTGGGCCTATGGCCTGGGGTCTCTTATCTTTTTCGTTAGGCCACGAAAATGGTCTCCCACGCTCCAGGGAGAGAGGGAGAGGAAGGGGGGTATGGGGGGATGGTGAGGGTGAGAGGGTCCCTCACACACGCGTGAACACCAGAATGAAAAAACATCCTCCCTTCGGGGCGAAAAAAGAAGCTGCCTTTGCTACGATGAAAGAGAAGCCAATTTTTCAGAAAGGCAGGCGGGAGCGAATGGCAAAAAGTAAATACGAGACCCATGTCCTCCCCAACCTGGACAAGATCATCAAATGGGCCAAAGACGGGGCCACGGCAAAGGAGATTGCTGCCAACCTCCATATCGCCTACTCTACCTTCCGCAAATACCTGGACGAGGGCCAGGAGGGGGACGAGCGCTACGCGGCACTTTCGGCTGCTTTCGCGCAGGCGTGTGAAGTGCCGGACGAGCAGGTGGAAAACGCCCTGTTCAAGAGCTGCCTGGGCTACAATGCCCAGATCGTGAAGCACTACAAGCTCAAGACCGTAGAATATGACCCGGAAACGGGCAAGCGCATCCGCGAGGTCGAGACCCTTGTGGAGGCCCGCGATGAAGTCCATGTAGCTGCCAATACAGCGGCGCAAATGTTCTGGCTGACCAACCGGAAGCCGGAGACGTGGAAGTACAAGCCGGAGGCCCAGGACGGCGACGAGGACGAGGGCAGCGGCGTGGTGCTCCTCTCCCCCGTGATGGACAACCCAGGCCCACCGACGGAGGGAGGCGCAAACGATGGGTAAAGTCATCTGGACACCGCAGCCGCGCCAGGCGGCACTCATGGCCCGCTTTGAGGACGAGGCACTGTACGGCGGCGCAGCGGGCGGCGGTAAATCGGACTGCGCCCTGGCCGAGGCCCTGCGCCAGGTGGAGATACCGCATTACCGTGGGCTTATCCTCCGCAAGACCTTCCCGCAGCTCACGGAGCTGATGGACCGCAGCACGGAGATTTACAGACGGGCCTACAAAAAGGCCAGGTTTAACGAGAGCAAGCACGTCTGGACCTTCCCCTCCGGGTCCAAGATTTTCTTCGGTTCTATGCAGTACACCAAGGACCGGACCAACTACCAGGGCAAGCGCTATGACTTCATCGACTTTGACGAGCTGACGCAATTTCTCTGGGAGGAGTACAGCTACATGTTCTCCCGAAACCGCCCCAACGGGCCGGGGACCCGCTGCTACATCCGGGCGCAGGCAAACCCCGGCGGCGTGGGCCACGGCTGGGTGAAGGAGCGCTTCATCACGGCGGCCCAGCCCATGCAAACGATCTGGGAGCAGTTCAAGGTCCGCTTCCCTGACGGCCACGAGGAGACGCGCTGGAAGTCCCGCATCTTCGTGCCGTCCTCCGTGTTCGACAACAAGATACTGCTTGCCAACAACCCGGACTACCTCACCAGCCTGGCCTCCATGCCGGAGCAGGAGCGCAAGGCGCTGCTGTACGGCGATTGGGACACCTTCGCGGGCCAGGTATTCACGGAGTGGCGCAACGACAGCGACCACTACACGGACCGCATCAACACCCACGTCATCTCCCCCTTCAAGGTCCCGCAGGACTGGGCCATCTGGTGCGGCCTGGACTGGGGCTACTCCAGGCCCTTCTCCGTGGGCTGGTACGCCGTGGACCGGGACCGGCGGCTCTACCGCATCCGGGAGTATTACGGCTGCACCGGCACCCCCAACACCGGCGTGAAGATGGAACCGTCCGAGGTGGCGCGGGAGATACGGCGCATCGAGGCCGAGGACCCCAACCTCAAGGGCCGGCGCATCAACCGCGTGGGAGACCCGGCTATCTGGGGCAGCGACGGCACGGAGAGCATCGGCGCTCTGATGGAGCGGCAGCGGGTGTACTTCGAGCGCGGAGACCACGCCCGCATCGACGGCAAGATGCAGGTGCATCACCGCCTCGCCTTTGACGAGGAAGGCATCCCCATGCTGTATGTGTTCAACACCTGCAAGCACTTCATCCGCACGGTCCCCAACCTGGTCTACGACGAGAAGAACGTGGAGGACATCAACACCGAGGGCGAGGACCACATCTACGACGAGCTGCGCTACGTCTGCATGAAAAACCCGATAGCACCCAGGCGGAACAAGCCCCCCGCCCTGGTGGTATATGACCCGCTGGACCTGGGACAGGACCAGCAGTATGACCGTTACGATTTTTACAGGAGGTATTGATTTATGGCACTTTTCGGACGGAAGAACGAGCAGGACGCGACCCTGGGCAAGCCCCCGATGGGCTGGGGCGTCCCCGGCGTGCAGAAGGACGAGAGCGTGGACCCGGAGATGGAGGCCATGCTGCTGACGGCCCCCGCCGGGCAGCGGCGCATCGGCAGAGCGGAGATCGCGGAGGCAATCAGCATCTTGAGCGACTACAAGAAAGGCAAGGCCAGCCTGGAGGAGCGCGTGGTCCAGGATGAGCTATGGTGGGAGCTGCGCCATTGGGAGGCCATCCGCAAGGGCAAGCAGCGCACGGACAACCCGGAGTACAGAGGGCCGGAGCCGTCCTCTGCCTGGCTGTTCAACGCTATTCTCAATAAGCACGCGGACGCTATGGACAACTACCCGGAGCCGGTGGTCCTCCCCCGCGAGCGCAGCGACGAGGAGAGCGCCAAGGTGCTGTCCTCCGTGCTGCCGGTCATCCTGGAGTACAACGACTACGAGCAGACCTACTCTGACAACTGGTGGGAGAAGCTGAAACACGGCACGGCAGCCTACGGTGTGTTCTGGAACAGCGCCAAGGAGAACGGCCTGGGCGACGTGGACATCCGGGAGATCGACCTGCTCAAGCTGTTTTGGGAGCCGGGCGTGACCGACATCCAGAAGTCCCGCAACCTGTTCATCGTGGACCTGGTGGACGAGGACCTGCTGGAGCAGCAGTACCCGGAGCACAAGGGCCATTTGAGCGGCGGGGCCGTGGATGTGAAGCAGTATATCTACGATGACACCATCGACACCAGCAACAAAAGCGTGGTGGTGGACTGGTACTACAAGACGACCTCTGCCAGCGGCAAGACGCTGCTGCACTACGCCAAGTTCGTGGGCGAGACCCTGCTGTTCGCCAGCGAGAACGACCCCAACTACCGGGACACGGGCTGGTACGACCACGGCCTCTACCCCGTCGTGCTGGATGTGATGTTCCCGGAAAAAGGCACGCCGGTGGGCTTCGGCTATGTCGCCATCTGCAAGGACCCGCAGCTCTACATCGACAAGCTGTCCTCCAACATCCTGGAAAACAGCATGATGACCACCAAGAAGCGTTTCTTCGTCAGCGACAGCACGGGCATCAACGAGGAGGAGTTCCTGGACTGGAGCAAGCCCCTGGTCCACGTCCAGGGTGAGCTTGACGACAGGCGCATCAAGGAGATTGTCACCAACCCGCTGGACGACATCTATGTGACCGTGGCGCAAATGAAAATCGAGGAGATGAAGGACACGGCGGCCAACCGCGACGTGAACAGCGGCAGCGCCGGGTCCGGCGTCACCGCCGCCGCTGCCATCGCCGCCCTCCAGGAGGCGGGCAACAAGGCCAGCCGGGACATGATCTCCGCCAGCTACCGCACCCACGTCAAAATCAATTCGATGTGCATTGAGCTTATCCGGCAGTTCTACGACGAGACCCGCTCGTTCCGCATCACGGGCCAGACGCCTGGCAGCTACCAGTTCATCGACATGAACAACGCGGGCATCAAGGAGCAGGAAGTGGGCCAGACCTCCGACGGCCTCCCCCTCTACCGCAAGCCCATCTTCGACCTGAAAATCAAGGCCCAGAAGAAAAACCCCTTCTCCCGCATGGAGCAGAACGAGCGGGCCAAGGAGCTGTACGGCCTGGGCTTCTTCAACCCGGAGCGGGCGCAGGAGGCGCTGGGTGCTCTGGAAATGATGGAGTTTGAAGGCATCGACAAGGTGAAGGAGCAGGTGCAGAACGGCCAGACCCTTCTCAATATCTGCCAGCAGATGTCCCAGCAGCTCGACCAGATGGCCCTCATCATCCAGACCCTCACGGGCAAGGACATGGGCATCGGAGCGGCGCAGCCTACCGGCGGCGGCCAGCGAGGCCAGGCGGCAGGCCCCGCGCCCTCCAGCGAGAAGGACAGCCTTGCAAGCGGCATCATGGAGGCCCAGCATCCCATGACCGGCTACGGGGAGCGGCTGGCAAAGCGCAGCACCCCCAGCATGGGCAACGAATGACGGGAGGCGACGTGTTATGACCCAGGTTTATGCCGAACGGGACGGCCAGCGCTGCATCCTCTCTGCCCAGGGCCACGCCACCGGCAGCGTGGAGGCGTGCGCGGCGGTGTCCGGCATCCTTTACGCCCTGGCCGGATATGTGACCAACGCCATGCGGGAACGCTATGTGGAGGTCTACACCTGGCGGATGGAGAGCGGCGATGTGCAGCTCGACTTCGACGGGGACGACGGCACGGCGGCGGCCTTTGAGATGGCCGTCATCGGCCTTGCCCAGGTGGCCCAGGCCCACCCGGAGCAGGTCCAGGTGGAGTGCCGGGAAGAAAAATAAAAATTTTTTCCGAGTTCGGGGCGAAAAGCGGAAAAGCATTTGATACGCTTATACTGTCCTCCTGCTTCACACCATGCGGGGCGGCGGTCACGGTGGGGACCGGGCCGCTGCCCTGGTGAAGTCAGGGACCGATGCACGGGGGCGATACACCCGCGACGAAAAAGGAGGCAATCCTATGAACTTCAAGCATTTGCTGGACATCCGGCTGAACCTGTTCGACGGCGGCGGTGCCGCAGGCGGAGCAGGCGCAGGGGCGGCGGCCTCTGGCGACGGAGCACCCGGCACACAGGGCGAGACCCAGGCATCCCCCGCATCCACCCGGCGGGGAAAATCGGGCGAATACCAGAATGTCATCTTCGGGAAGCAGGCCAAACCGGCGGAGGCTGGCGAGGGCGGAGACCCGGAGGGACAGCAGCGGTCCTCCGACGCCGGGAGCGACAACAAACCGGACGCGAGCACCACGTCCAACACTCTGGAGGCCAAACGCAGGGCTTTCCAGGACCTTGTGAACGGTGAGTACAAGGACATCTACACCGAGGAGACCCAGCGCATCATCGACCGGCGCTTCCGGGAGACCAGAAACCTGGAGCAGCAGGTGGGCCAGTATCAGCCTGTCATTGATATGCTGATGCAGCGCTACCAGATCGGCGACGGCGACATGGGCAAGCTGTCCCAGGCCATCGAAAACGATGACGCATACTGGTCTGAGGCCGCCGAGGAGGCGGGGATGTCTGTTGAGCAGTACAAGCAGTTCCAGAAGCTCCAGCGGGAGAACGAGGCGCTTTTGCGCCAGCAGCGCCAGCGGCAGAACGACCAGCGGGCGCAGCAGCAGCTCCAGCAGTGGTACGGCGAGGCCGAACAGGTCAAGGGGCTGTACCCCAGCTTCGACCTCAACGCGGAGGTCAAAAATCCCCAGTTCCTCTCCATGCTCCGGGCGGGCGTTCCCGTCCAGCACGCTTATGAAGTGGTCCACATGGACCAGATCAAGGCGGGCGTGGCCGCTATGCAGGCCAAGGCCACGGAGAAGCAGGTGGTGGATGGCATCCGCGCCAAGGGCGCAAGGCCCCAGGAAAACGGCACGACCTCCCAGGGTGCATTTATCGTGAAGGATGACGTTTCCAAACTGTCCAAGAGGGACCGCGCGGAGATCATCCGCAGAGCTGCACGGGGAGAGCACATCGAGTTTTAAGCCTCTCCCCAGAAGGGAGATTTTAACATGAACACCATCCGCAAATTCATTCTGCTGCCCGTCGTGCTGAACCTGTTTGATGCAGTCATCAACAAGACGACCAGCGCAACCACCGGGAACAACCTTTCCGGCGAGATGAAAACCTTCTACTCCGACTATCTCATTGATATGGCGGAGCCGCTGCTGGTCCATGACCAGTTCGGGCAGAAGCATCCCATCCCCAAAAATGGCGGTAAGACCATCGAGTTCCGCAAGTATGACCCCCTGCCCAAGGCCACCACGGCCCTGACCGAGGGTGTGACCCCCGAAGGCCAGAAGCTCAACATGGGCGTCATCACCGCGACTGTGGCGCAGTACGGCGGCTTCATCGAGCTGTCCGATATGCTGCTGCTTTCCGCCATCGACAACAACCTGGTACAGGCCACCAAGCTGCTGGGCAGCCAGGCGGGCCGTACCCTGGACACCATCACCCGCGAGGTGCTGAACGGCGGCACCAACGTGCAGTACGCCGAGGGCCAGGTGGACAGCCGCGCCAACCTGTGCGGCGGCAGCACCACCGACAGCCAGAACCACTACCTGACCGTGGACGCCGTGCGCCGCGCTGTCCGTTACCTCAAGGTGATGAACGCGCCCAAGATCAACGGCTACTACGCGGGCATCATCCACCCGGATTGCTCCTACGACCTTATGAGTGACCCCAAGTGGGTGAACGTCAAGACCTACTCCGACCCCGACGGCATCTACGAGGGCGAGATCGGACGCATCGAGGGCGTCCGCTTCGTGGAGACCAGCGAGGCCAAGGTCTTTACCCACGCAGGCAAGGACTACGAGACCGGCACCACCGCCAGCGGCACCGTCACCCCCAAGGCATCCGCCCGTGACGTGTACTCCACCCTCATTCTGGGTGCGGACGCCTACGGCGTGACCGAGATCACCGGCGGCGGTCTCCAGCACATCGTGAAGCAGCTCGGCTCTGCCGGTACTGCCGACCCCCTGGACCAGCGCGCCACCGCAGGCTGGAAAGCCACCAAGGTGGCCGAGCGCCTGGTGGAGGCGTACATGGTCCGCATCGAGACCTGCTCCACCTTCAACAGCTAATCACCGGGGCCGCCTGCTTTACGGCGGGCGGCCCCACATTATGACCAACAGGAGGTATTTACACTATGGCTGCCAAGAAAGAAGCTGCTGCCAATGAGCAGCAGGCCACCACGCAGGCTACCCCCGCCGCCGAGGCGGAGGACATCATCGCCAAGGCCAAGGCGGAAGCTGCTGCCATTGTGGCAGAGGCCCAGGCCAAAGCCAAGGAGACCTTGGAGGCGGCAAAAGAGACCGCCCCCTCCGCGCCCAAGCCGAACGACCTTGTGCCCATCCGTCTGTTCAAGGACAACGACAAGTACAAGGATGACGTTTTTGTGGCCGTCAATGGCCGCAGTTTCCAGATCAAGCGCGGCGAGACCGTGCAGGTGCCCGCCTATGTGGCGGAGGTCCTGGAGCAGAGCATGGCCCAGGACAACGCCACCGCAAACCTCATTGAGCGCGAGAGCAGCGCCTACGCTGCCGAGGCCAAGGCCCGCAACATCTAACTGAACAGGCACACCGCGAGACCCTAAAAGCGGCTGCGACACGGCGCGGCGAGGTATGGAGGGACCGACCCTTCCGCCCCGCCGCGCCTTTTATCATACAGAAAGGAGGTAGACCCCCTATGGACAGGACCATCAATGTGACCGTGACCGGCGAATTTGTCCGCAAGGACAGCAAGAACGCGGGCGTGCAGGGCGAGGCCAATGTGACCGGCCTGCACATCGTTATGAGCGATGACTGGGAGGCGTTCTCCAAGCGCATCATCTGGCGCAACGCCCTGGGCGAAAGCCCCGTGGCGGTGCTGCTGTACAACAGCGTGGAGGACCTGGTGGCAAAGAAGGACCCGCTGACCTTCGACACGGCCATTCCGGCGGAGCCGCTGGCCCTGGAGGGCTGGTGCAGCTTTACCATTGAGGGCTTCCGGGAGAGCGACCCCACCGCCGTTGCCATCACGGTGACGGACCATCTGCTGGTGAAGCCGAACGACGCCTACACCACGCCGAAAGAGCCGACGCCCACCCAGGCGCAGCAGCTCCAGACCCAGATCGACGGCATTGTACCCCAGGTGAGCACCCTGGTGGGAAACGCCATCGAGGCGCTGGAGCAGGCCGAGGAGGCCGTGAAGGTGTGGGAAACCTATGACAGCGCAAAGACCTATCTGCCCCTCCAGAAGGTGAGCAGGCTGGGCAGTTCTTACATCTGCAAGGCAGCGTGCAAGGGCGTGGCCCCGGAGCTGGACGTGGCCGGAGGCGTGGAGGGTGCCCACTGGCTGCTTATCGCCTCCAAGGGCGACCAGGGAGAACAGGGTGCAGAGGGACCCCAGGGCAAGACCGGCAAGCAGGGCATCCAGGGCGAGCGCGGACTGACCGGCGAGCGCGGCGTCCAGGGCATCCAAGGCATCCAGGGACCCCAGGGCGTTCAAGGCGCTGCTGGCCCGGTTGGACCCACGGGACCGGAAGGACCCCAGGGCGTGCAGGGGCCGCAAGGACCGCGCGGCATCGACGGCGTGGCCGTGCAGACGGCTGGCATGGTCAATTTCAGCGTGACCGACGGGGGGCATCTGCTGTGTACCTACACCGGCAACGAGGCCCCGGACTATTACATCAACGATGCAGGGCATCTATGCCTAAACATCTGACGGAAGGAGGAACTATCTATGCCTACCATTGATCTGGGCAAGGTTGTGGGTCCGCAGGGACCCCAGGGCGTGCAGGGTGCAAGAGGCCCGCAGGGCGCAACCGGCGCTCAAGGCCCGAAGGGAGAGCAGGGCATCCAGGGACCCCAGGGTGAGACCGGGGCCAAGGGCGCGACCGGCGCGACCGGCGCACAGGGACCCGCCGGTGCCGACGGCTCTACCCCTAACATCCAGGTGGGGACGACCACCACGCTGGCCGCCGGAAGCGCGGCCACGGTGAAGCGGCGGGCCGGAAGCCCGGACGCTGCCCCCATCTTCGACTTCGGCATCCCCAAGGGCGCGGACGCCGTAAACCCCGGCGACATGACCAAGGCGGTCTATGACCCCAAGGGCAAGGCCCAGGACATTTTTGCCTATGCAGACCAGAAAATGCCCAAGACGGGCGGAGCGTTCACCGGCGGCGTGTCCGGCGTGTCGCCCACCAGCGGCAGCACCAAGGGCTTCCGCAACATCTACTTCGGCAGCGGCGCTCCCGCCTCCAGCCTGGGGGCCAACGGCGACGTTTACATCAACATCGGATAAGAGGAGGACACGAACATGATTAAAGCAGGCAATCACACCGTCAGCGACAAGGGCTTCACGGTGGTGACGGAGAACATCGGCGGGGTCCCCCGCCAGGCCGTGGTGGCAGAGCTGCCCGGCGGCATCAGCGACGAGGCCCTGGCCGCGTTCTGTGCCGGTCCCATTGAGGTACTGGCCGAGGACGGCAGCACCACGGCGACCTACACCGGCCCCTTCCGCGTGGTCTCCCACGGGCTGAAACTGACCCGCACCAGCGAGGACAGCGACGTTGCCGCCCTGACGGCCCAGGTGGCGGAGCTGGAGGCCAAGCTGTCCCACGAGAAGAGCGAGAAGGAAAGCGCCCAGAGCGCCCTTGCACGCCTCAACGAACAGCTTACCGCCCTCAAGATGACCCTGGAGGCCAACAGCGCGGACAAGGCCGTGGTTGACAAAGCTCCCGTGGAGGCCATGGATGCGGCGGGCAGCGTGTAAGGACTGGGCGGAGGCTTCCTGCCTGATCTCCAACCTCCTGGCGGAGCTGGAGCAGCCCTGCCGGATATGCCGGGAGGACAGCCTGGTGCTGACCGGGCGCTCCCCCACCGGCGAGACCGTGACCATCCGGCTGGGACCGGACCTGGTGCTGGAGGCAGAGGGCTGCGACGAGCTGCTGGATGCAGCGCGAAAGCGAGGGTGCCCCGATGGCTGACAGACAGACCGATGACTACAAGCTGGGCAACAAGGCGGCTGATATGTGGCTTTACACGGCAGACGCCTGCGCCAATGAGAAGGTCATCCCCAAGAAATACCGCTACACCACCGGAACGGCCCTGATGAACGGTGCAGAGGCCATCTGCTCGTGCATTGAGGGCGCAAACCTCATTGACCTGCGGGAGAGACCGGCGGAGCGGCTGGCGATGCAGCGGGAGGCCCTTTGCGCGTGCAAGAAGCTGGAGCGGAAGATACTGCGGATGCAGAAAGCAAGCAATACCCCGGCGTGAGCGGCCAAAAGGCCGCGACCTGGAGCAAGGCGGTGATGACGGTGCGCTATATGTGCGCCGCCTGGTACGAGAAGGACCGGAACCGCGCTGCCCAGGCGAGAGAGGATGTTCGGCGGCGATAGCTGCCTTTCATTGGGGTATAGCCTGTTCGCGCCGTCAACTGGGGCCTGCGCTCCCCGAACTCGAATGGCAACAACGCGTACAACATCAACACCGACGGCACCGTGAACAACAACAACGTGTACAACGCCAACTTCGCGCCGCGTCCCGCTCTGATGGAATTACCGTGTACAAGTAGCCCTTGCGGCGAAAGCAGAGGCCCATCATCAAAGGAGGCTATATCCCGTCGTCCGTGGGCATGAACACGGGGGATAAACACATGGCACCGACGCTGCCAGGCTCGCTACCGGGGAAAGCCCCGGACACCTCCGGCGGAGGGAGATACTGGCCGCTATCAGCGATGCCGGACCTGCGCTCCACCATCCGAAAACCAAGCAAGGATGTGTGATATGACCTATCAGGAACTATGCTCCTTTGACACCCTATGGACGGCCTACCACCGGGCCAGACGGTGCAAGAGGGGCAAAAAGAGTACGGCACCCTTTGAGTACAGCGCAATCGAGGAGCTGCTGATACTCTCAAAATCGCTTTTGCAAGGGACGCACCAGCCGGACCCGCTGGACGCGTTCTATATCTACGAACCCAAGAAGCGGCTTATCCAGGCCCCGACGTTCCGGGACAAGGTGGTGCAGCACGCGCTCACGGATTACATCGTCTACGACGAGCTGGCCCGGAGCTTCACGCTGAACACCTACGCGGCCCAGTACGGCAAGGGGACCCATTACGGGCTGGAGATGCTGAAACGGCACATGAGGACCTATTTCCTGCGGCGGAAGGGCGCGGACGAGGCGGCACGCAAGGCCGCCGGTCTGCCCCACCGGCCCATGGAGGAATGGGACTACGCCGAGGGCTGGGTCATCAAGGGCGACATCCGCCACTTCTTCCAGAGCATCGACCACCGGCGGCTCAAGGCCGCGCTGGAACCCCGGTTTCCCGACCCGGACATCCGGGCGCTGATGTGGCGATACATCGACGCCGTGGACGAGGGCCTGGCCCTGGGACACCAGACGAGCCACATCTACGCGGTGTTCTACGTCAGCTCCTTCATGCACTATGTGGGCGAGAAGCTGCACCTGCCGCTGGCAGGGATGTATATGGACGACTGGTATGTGATCTGCCCGGATAAGGCGACAGCGGTTGAGGCTCTACGCCTTGCAAGGCTTGAATTTGCCAAGCTGGGCCTGGAGCTGAACGACAAGACCAACATCTTCCCCTTGCAAAACGGCATCGACTTCTGCGGCTTCCACACCTATCTGACCCGGACGGGCCAGGTGGTCAGCAAGCTGCGCTACTCCTCCATCAAGCGGATGAAACGACGCATCCGGCTGTGGGAGAAGCAGTACGCAGCGGGCGAGGTATCGCGGGAGAAAATCATGGAGAGCTTTACCGCCTGGGAGGCACACGCCAAACATGGCGACACAAAGCAGCTCCGCAGAGAAATGCGGTCCAGGTTGTTGATGGCTCTGGACCGCGCAGACGAGGCCAGGCGGGCGGCGGGCATCCCCGCTGCCCGGCCCGGACCTGACGAAAGGAGAACAAAACGATATGGGACAGTTACTTTCCAATCTGGCAAACGGCAGCCTGGTGAAGCTGGCGGAAAACAGCAAGCCCACCAAGTTCATCAAGCTGGACAATGACCACTACGGCACCGGCACGGGCGTGACCCTTATCCGTAAGGATGCTTTCAGTGAGATCGCATGGAACGCCTCCGACAGCAACGGCTACAAAAACCGTTACTTCGGCTGCACCCTGGACAACTTCTGTGACGGCATCTGGCCGCTGAAGCTGGACGAGAAAATCCGGGAGTGCCTGGTCCCCGTCCCCATTGTGGTGGCGGAGGGCAACCAGGTGGCGACGCTGCACACGATCTACCGCAAGGGCTTTGCCATCTCCTGCACGGAGGCGGGCGTGAGCGGCTGGCAGACGGAGGGCAAGGCGTTCAGCTATTTCTCCGACAGCGCAAAGCGCATCGCCTATCTGGACGAGACGGCGACCGCCGTCAACTGGGGCCTGCGCTCCCCGGACTCGAATGGCAACGACGCGTACAACATCGGCACCGACGGCGCCGTGAACTACTACGGCGTGTACGGCGCCACCTTCGCGCCGCGTCCCGCTTTTAATCTTAAATCTTCTATCGTTGTATCTGACAGCAAAGACAGCGATGGATGCTACACGGTTGAGAGCGTGCCGGGCAACGACGGCGGGCTGTATGTGAAGAACAACGGCCTGTGGGTCCGCGCGGTGTAAGAGAAGCACCCAGAAAGCCGGGCGGCGGCGTGCCGCTGCCCGGCAAATTCTATGAGAGGAGGCGGCGGTATGCCGAGCATCAATGAAGTTATCGAACGGGTGAACCGGGCGAGGCCGGACGCCATCGACGACGAGACCAAGGCGGCGTGGCTGCTGGAGCTGGACGGACAGCTCTACCGGGAGACCATCCTGCGGCACCAGCTCACGAGCGGGCGCGGGGCCAAGGGACCCGTCGCCGTCTGTCCCACCTGCGGCGGGACGGAGATCACCTATGACCGGGTGATGGACAGCAACCTGTGTCCGGCGTGCGGCTGGACCGACCTGCCGGACTTTCCCAAGGCGTTCCCGGAGGACGGGGACAAGCCCCTGCTGGTGGAGGCCCCCTACGACGGGCTGTACGACCTGTACCTTATGAGCAAGGTGGACTTCTACAACCGGGAGGCCGACAACTACAACAACTCCGCCCTGGCGTACAACGCGGCGCTGGACGAATGGCGGAAACAGTATCACCGCAGGCACCTGCCCATCGGCGGCGGGGGTCTGACGGGTCTATTTTAGGAGGAGGGGCGAGATGAACCTGCCATACATGACGGCGGCGACCGGCAAGAACCGCAAGCAGATCATCGCCTTTGCCGGGCTGAACTACGGCCAGGGGGCCGGGGACGGCGAGCTGGCAGAGAGCTGGGGCCTCTCCTCCGCCCGCTTCCCGTGCCTCAGTCAGCGGGACGGGCGCAAGACCGCCGGGACCTACACCAGCCCCACGGGGCTGTACGCACGGGGGAAGCTGTGCGTGGTGGACGGGACCGACTTTCTCTATGACGGCAAGGTGGTGGGCCATGTGACTGCGGGCGAAAAGCAGTTTGCCACCATCAACACCAAAATCGTCATTTTCCCCGATAAGGTCTACTACGACACGGAGGCAGGGACGTTCGGGATGCTGGCGGCGGAATACCCCGGCTTCCCCGGCGACGTGACCTTCACGGCCAACACCCTGACCGTGCCGGAGCAGAGCTATATCGACCAGGCGGCGGAGAACGCAGAGACCAAGGGCAGCGTGGCCGCCGACACATCCATCACCGCCTACACCGGGGCCAGCGTGAACAAGACCACGGGAGCGCTGACTATGAGCGGCGGGACCGCAGGGACCCCGGACAAGCTCAAGGCGGGCGATTACATTCAATACGACTGCGACAGCTCTAAGGAGTACATGGTGGTACAGAGCAGCGCAAAGCAGAGCGACGGGACCTACCAGATCACCTATCTGCTGCACACGGCGGCGCTGCACAAATACCCAGGCTTCGACGAGCTTTTCAAGGCCGGAGACGCAATCGAAATCTCCGGCTGTACGACCTGCGCCGCGAACAACGGCAGCCACATCATCCGCTCCCTGGAGGCGCGGAAGCTAACCTTCACCAAGGACATCTTCACCAAGACCGGCGTGGAGGCCGGGACGGTGATGCTGGAGCGGAAGGTGCCGGACCTGACATGCATCTGTGAGTGCGATAACCGCATCTGGGGCGCGGAGGGCAAGACCATCTACGCCAGCGCCCTGGGCGACCCGACCAACTTCTACGTCTACGACGGGGTGTCCACGGACAGCTACGCCGTGGCCGTGGGCACGGAGGGCGAGTTCACCGGGTGCATCGCCTACTCCAGCACGGTGCTGTTCTGGAAAGAGAATTGCCTGCACAAGGTCCTGGGCAGCTATCCGGCGCAGTATGAAATCTACACCTACACGGTGCCCGGCATCCAGAAGGGCAGCGAGAAGTCCCTGGCCGTCATCAACGAGACGCTGTTCTACAAGGGGCGCAACGGCGTGTACGCCTACTCCGGCGGGACCCCGGAGCTGCTGACGGAGAACTTCGGGACCCGGCGCTTCTTCGACGCGGTGGGCGGCACGGACGGCGAGCGCTACTACATCTCCATGCGGACGGAGAAGGGCGACTGGGAGCTGTACGTCTTTGATACGCTGCGGGCCATCTGGCTGCGGGAGGACGCGACCCACGCGCTGGACTGGGCCTATCTGGGCGGGACGCTCTACTTCCTGGACGGGGCCACGGGCAAGCTGATGACCACCGGGCAGGACTACTCCGAGGAGGGCCTGGTGAACTGGAGCGCAACGCTGTGCCAGATGGACGAGACGAGCCACGGGCGCAAGTGCTATTCCAAGCTGTACCTGCGGGCGGACCTGGATGCCGGGGCCTGGCTCAAGGTGGAGATCAGCACGGACGGCAAGCCCTTCCGACAGGTGTTCTCCACCCACAACGAGCGGGCCAAGACCCTGCAAGTCCCCATCCTGCCGGTGCGGTGCGACAACTTCCGCATCCGGCTGTCCGGCAAGGGCGGATGCCTGGTCAAGAGCATCATCCGGGAGTTCGCCCTGGGCAGCGAATATTAAGGGGGGTGACAGGGCATGGCAACCACCCTCCCCGGCTCCCCTCCTTCGTTTGACCGCAACGACGTAAACGGGACCGTAAAATCTCTGTGCAACTACACCAGAAACCTGCAAGAAAATCTGGACTTCATGCTGGGGCAGCTTCAAAAGAGCATGACCGCTATACAGACCAGTGTGGAGGGGCTGAACAGCAAGGTCTCCAGTCTGCAAACCACCCTCTCCGGGGTGCAGCAGAGCGTGAGCGCGCTGGGCAGCGAGTACAACAAGCTGGCAGCCCGCGTGACGGCGCTGGAGCAGAAAACCAACTGAAAGAGGAGGTAATCCGACATGGCAAAACCCGATATGTCCAGGAACAAAGACCTGGCGGGCAAGACCGTCTCCAAGGGCGGCTACAACATCAGCTATAACGAGAACGGCTATGCCACCAGCGCCATCAAGACCGGAAGCAAGACCGGCAAGGCCGCCGCGCCCAGCGCCGACACGGTGGGCGGCGGCAGCGACCGGGGCAGCTACGGCGGCAGCGTATATGACCAGGAGCATTTTTCCAATGACGAGCTGCGGAGCGCGGCGGAGGTCCGGGCGGCAGCGGCGGCAGGCAAAACGACCTGGGCAGACGCCCACGACTATGTGGAGCGCATCCGCAGCAACTACGGCTATTCCGGCGACAGCGACGGCAGCCGCTACATTCCCCTGGAGATGGGCGGCGGCGGACGAGGAAACGGAGGCGGCGGTTTCTCCTACGAGGCGGCCCCCACCTACACCAGCCGCTACCAGAACCAGATCGACGACCTAACCCGCCAAATCCTTAACCGGGAGGCGTTCAGCTACGACCCGGAGAAGGACCCCACCTATCAGCAGTACAAGGAGAGCTACACGCGCAGCGGCGAGCGGGCGATGCAGGACACCCTGGGGCAGGTCAGCGCCCGCACGGGCGGCCTTGCAAGCAGCTATGCGGGCAGCGCAGCGCAGCAGACCTATGACAACTACATGGGGGCGCTGGCCGATAAAATCCCGGAGCTGAAACAGCTTGCCTACTCCATGTACCAGGACGAGGGCAACACCCAGAGGGCAAACCTGGAAATGCTGGTGGCCCTGGAGCAGGGCGACTACGCCAAGTACGCCGACCTCCTGGCCCAGTACAACACGGACCGGAGCTTTGACTACGGCGTGCATCGGGACAATATCAGCGACGAGCGCTACAACAACGAGTGGAACTATTCCGTGGGCCGGGACCAGATCGCGGACAAGCGCTACGAGGACGAGACCGCCTACAACCGGGAGACCTACAAGGACGAGACGGAGTACAACCGGGCGCTGGCAAAGGCCCAGACCCTCGCGGCGGGCGGCGACTTCTCCGGCTACAAGGCCCTGGGGTACACGGACCAGGAGATCGCGGGCCTCAAGAGCGCATACAACAAGGCACAGGCATCCGCCCGCTCCGGCGGTGGGTCCTCCAGAGGCGGCAGCTCCGGCGGAAGCAAGAGAGGCGGCTCAAGCGCCAGCGAGGACGTGTACGCAGGAATGTACAAGGCGGGCATCCGCAGCGAGGGTGACGCATACGCCTGGCTGCTGTCCGCCGGGTACAACACCACCCAGGCCGGAAAGCTGGCCGGGTATTACGCCGACTGGATGAAAAACCAGGGCGGCAGCGGAGGCAGCGGCAGCGACGCCCAGATCGGCAACCGGCACGGGGATAGCTGGATTTATATTCCCGGCCATGGCCGCTTCACCTACGACGAGGTGGAGAACTACGTCAACAGCGGAAAGGTCATCGAGACCTACGACAGCGCGACCAACACCTACACCTACAAGTGGAACGGCAATAAGAAGTAAGGAGGCGGCCCTATGGCAAGCGCAAGCGAATTTTTGAAGAAGCGGACCGCGGCGCGGCAGCAGGCCGAGAGCATCCAGAGCAGCGATAAGACCCCTCTGGGCAAGAATGACGACGGCACCGTAACGCGGGCGAGCAACTTTCTGCGGAACAAAGCCGCAGAACGCCGGGCCGTCATCGACCGGCAGTACGGCAAGGATGCCTACGGCGGCAGCGGCAGATACGAAGCGGACAAGGCCCAGGGCTTCAATTCCTGGCTGGAGAGCGTGAACGGCCTCTCCAGCCAGTTGGGCAGCGACTACCAGAGCCGGGACGGCAAATTCCAGAGTGCCGCAGACTTTGGGAAGTACCGGGATGACAACGACGCCCGCATCAGCGTGATGCAGAACAGGGCCAACGCCTACCGCACCTACTTCCAGGACAACCGGGAGATATACGGAGAGGATGCCGTGAACGGCGTCCTCTCCACCCTGGACCAGGGCAGCAAGTACCTGGAGGAGCTGCGGGGCGGGCTGAACAGCGAGTATGACTTCTGGTCCCAGTTCAAGGACGAGAACGACTACAACACCTACCAGCGGGGCAAGGAATATGCCGCGCTGGCGGAGAAACCCGATTTTGCAGAGAAAAGCCAGTACAAGAGCACGGCCAACGGCCAGGAGAAATTCAACGCATGGAGCGGGACCTACTCCAACAGCGGCTTTGACGACATCGCCTACGACTACATCAACCGCAACGAGGAGGCCCGCAGCCGCCAGATGCTCTCCGACATCCAGAGCAACGCGTCTCTGCTGGGCCTGGACAACAGCGAGCGGCGGGAGATGACGGATGACGAGATCGCCACCTTCAACTATCTGTACGCCCAAGACACCGCCAACGGCGACGCGGAGCACAAGAACGCCTACGCCTACATCGACTACCTGACCAGCGACCTCAACTACCGCCAGCGGGCCAAGGCCGAGGAGGAATGGGCCGCCTACGCCAAGGAGCACCCGGTGGGGTCCTCCGCGTTCAGCGTGCTGGAAAGCCCTCTCAAGGGCCTTTCCTACCTGGGCCAGGCGGCGGATTACCTCTCCGACGGGGAAATCGACCAGAACGCAGGCTACAACAAGTTCAGCTACATCAACAGCGCCATCCGCAACGAGGTGAACACCATCGTGGAGGACAACTGGGGCGGCGTGGGCAGCTTCGCCTACCAGACCGGCATGAGCATGGGCGACTTCCTGCTGAATACTGCCATCACCGGCGGCAACCAGGCGCTCTCCCTTGCCATCATGGGCACCGGCGCGGCGGCGGATGCCACCATCTCCGCAAAGGACCGGGGCCTGTCCGATAACCAGGCGTTCGCCCTGGGCACCATCGCAGGCGCGGCGGAGATCATCACCGAGAAGGTCAGCCTGGATGCCCTGCTGGACAAAACCGCGCTCACCAAGAGCGCCATGGGCTACTTCCTCAAAAACACCCTGGCCGAGGGCAGCGAGGAAGTGGGCAGCGACATCATCAACCTGGTGGCCGACGTGCTCATTTCCAAGGACAAGAGCGAGTGGCAGACCTCCATCGACGCCTACGAGGCCGAGGGCATGACCGAGAAGGAGGCGTTCTGGCGGGCCGTCCGGGACCAGGCGGAGAACATGGGCCTGGACTTCCTGGGCGGCGCTGTCTCCGGCGGCGTGATGTCCGGCGCGGGCATCGCCATCAACGCGGGGCTGAATGAATACGGCGCACGGCGCACCGGCGCGGAGTTCCAGGCGATGGGCGACGACGTGGTGCAGGCCACCATCCAGGAAGGGCTTGCAAGCGACCCCAGCACCCAGAGCTACAAGCTGGCCGTGCAGCTCCAGCAGAAGCTCGACGCCGGGCAGACCCTCACCAACGCAGAAATCGGGCGGCTGTACCAGGCCAACGTGCAGGCCATCGACGCGGAGGACGGCAGCGGCGACCTGTTGCTGCGGGCCGCCGAGGAAGTGACCCAGAAGGGCCGCGTGACCAACAACACCGCCATCGACATTTTGAGCAACCCCACCGCCATCAACACGCTGACGCAGGAGGCTGGGCTGAACATCAGCGAGGACATGAGCAAGTCCCAGCAGCGCAAGGCCGTCAAGAGCGCCGTGGCGACCCTTGCAAGGGCGCAGAGCGACGTTTCTAAGAACGCGAGGGAAACTGCCCCCGCTGCGACGGAAACCCGGCAGACGGCCACACAGGAGGCTGTGCGCCCCGCCATGCAGGTGGAGCAGCAGCGCCCTGCGGCGCAGCAGGCGTATGACATCCGCCGCGTGCGGAACGCTGCGGCCAGCCTGGGCGAGAATGGGGCCAAGGCCCTCTCTGCCAGCTACGACGGCAGCGTGCGGGCCGACGACTATTACGCGGGCTTCGCCTCCTACTACGAGGCGGGCATCAACGGCGCAGACATGGCAAGGGTGGACAGCGACTACGGCAGCCGCCTGACGGAGGCCCAGCGCTTCGCGGCCTACTCCGCCGGACAGAACGACGCCGCCCTCTCCCTCCAGCGTGAACAGCAGGCGGCCAAGTATGCCAAGGTGGCCGGAGAGGACAGCGGTCTCGTGTATGACGACTTTGTGAAGCAGGCCGTGGAGAGCGGCAGGCCGTTGCAGGACAAGCAGGGCCGTGCCATTCTGGACGCTAACGGTGAGAGCCGCGTCTATCTGACCGCCGAGACGGCGGCCAAGGTCAACAGAGTTGCCAAGGCCCTGGGCGTGCGGGTGCAGTTCGTGGACAGTGTGCGCGGCGGAACGGCCAATGCCCAGATCAGCGGCAGCACGGTGCTGGTGGAACGGAACAATGAAAACCCTGTACTGGCTATTGTGGGCCACGAGATGACCCACCGGATGCAGGAACTTGCCCCCACGGAGTACCGGACGTTCCGGGACATCGTGGCACAGGAGGAGCAGGACAGCATCCAGAAGCGCATCGACATCTACGCCGCGCAGGGCGTGGAGCTGACCTATGAGCAGGCCATGGACGAGGTGGCGGCGGACAAAGCGGGCCGCCTCATTGACGACGGCAAGGTGCTGGATGACTTCATCGAGCGGCACCGGGATGACCGGACGCTGCTGCAAAAGGTCCGGGACGCTATCCGCTCCCTCATTGATAAGCTGACTGGGGCCGAGAAGAAAAAGGCCCAGACCGCCGAGGGGAAGCTGACGGCAGCCTTGGAGGCGGCAGCCCGGCAGGCAAAGACCTTGCAAGGAGAGGGCGGCAATGATACAATGGCCGCAACAAGAAATTCTTTGAAGGAGGACGGCAAGGATGGACAAGAAAGCGAAACTGGCGGCAGACCTGGCACAGGCAGCCGAGAAGGATATGGGCAGAGCGCTGACCGAGAAGGAAAAGGCCAAGATGGACGAGTTCGCAGAGAGCTTTCTGCTGCTTCTGGACGACACGGAGGAGTAAACCCGTCTTTCGGGGCCAAACCCGTGCGCTCCTGGGCGGAGGGCCACACGGTGGAACCGGCCAAGGGCAGCGTGGCCTACGCAGAGCAACGGACGGCGGTGGACTACGGCGTGCCGAGCTTTGTTGTGGCGGATGCGGCATGGGCCAAGAACAAGGGCAGCACCCCGGCGTTCTCTGCCGATGGGCAAATCTTCTTCCGGGAGACCCTGCCGGAGAAGAACCGGGGGATGTTTGCCCCCCACGAGGTCACTCATGTGATGCGGCAGGTAGGCTACAAGCCTTACCTGGACTTTGTGGAACGGACGCCAACGATGCTGAATATGAGCGACGGGATGACCCATGTGCTGCTGAACCATGTGGCAGAGCATCAGCATACCACGCTGGAAAATGCAGACCCGTCCCGCCTCTATGACGAGTTCAACGCGACGATGTACGGGCATATCGCGGTGGGCAAAGCAGATATGTTCGTGGACGGTCCTGCGGCCCATGTGTTCCACGACTTCGACGCATACGCCAAGGAGTTGGGCGAGCTGCACGAGCGCTTCAAGGCCGCCAATCAGAAAGAGACGAAATTTTCTCTCAAGACCCCGGTGGAGGAGACGGACAAACTGCTGGCCCTGCACAACAAGGACGAGAACAGCATCCTGGCTGCCATCAAGCTGGGCGGCCTGCCCATGCCCTCCATCGCCATTGTAAAAGCCAGGGACGGGCACACCAAGTACGGTCCCATCTCCCTTGTGTTCAGCAAGGACACCATCGACCCGCAGCTATTCCGCGCCAACAAGGTGTACGGTGGCGATGCCTGGACGCCGACAGCTCCGCGAGTAGATTACCCCGCGAACAGCAAAAAGGCATCCCAGGTGGAGCACGAGCTGCACCGGCTGGCCGGGGATGTCTCCGTGGCCGGGGGCATCTTCGGGAACAGCGCCGCCCTGCGCTCTATGGGCATCGACGACACCAGCACCAGGAGCACGGCAGAGCTGGCGGAGAAGCTGGCCTCCACGGACACGGTGCGGGCGGCCTATCTGGCAGACCAGGGCAAGAGCCTGGAGCCGGTGAAGATGGACAAGGTGTGGGACAAGTTCGGCAACGACACCCTGCAAAAGGTGGTTGACCGCCTGGGCGTGAACACACTGGCTGAAATCGAGGCCAACCTGGAGACCGGCGAGAGCGTGAAGGACGCCCTGGGCGAGAATGCCGAGGTCATCCGCGACATTCTCCGGGACTACTACCGGGAACAGGGCGAACCCATGCTCCGCAGAATGGCCGTCAAGAGGCATTGGACCGACGCGGAGATCAACGAAAGACGGCAGACCCGCATCGACAATTCCATGGACGGCGTTTCCATCTTCACCCTGGAGGACATCGTTCGCCACGCATGGGATATGTACCAGGACGGCGGCGCGACCAAGGGCGAAATTGACCGGATGGCTACCTCTGACGCGCTGCGCAGCGCCGTGGATGACCACGCCGTTGAGGAGTGGATTGCCGGGAAGCTGGACGGCCTGCTGGGCGAGGCGGGCATCTACAATGGCAAGGACCCCTACACCCCCTCCGGCAATCTCCGCAGCTTCTCGCAGCTCCACTATGCCTACACCCTGGAGAACATCGTCAAGGCGATGAAGGAGGGCCAGGAGGAGCGCGGCGGCAACACCTGGGGCGCAAGCGCCAAGACCCTGCAATCCGTGGCGACGCCGGAATACCGCAGCATCCAGGAGATCAAGGCGGACAGCGGGCGGCTGGGCATGGACGAGGGGGCCGAGTATGAAGCAAAGCTCCAGGCCATTGATGACCAGATCGGCAGCATCATCACGAAGATCAAGCAGGGAAACAAGGCTCATTCCGACAATTCCTTCGTCGAGAGCGACATCATCGGCAGCATCCTGATGGAAACGTCCAAGGGCAAGAGGACGGTGGACGCTATCATGCGGGCTTTCTCCAAGGAGGGGTACAAAATCAGCAGCCAGACGGCCCAGGACATCCAGGCTGTCTACCAGGCGGCGGCGGAAATGCCCACCGGCTACTTTGAGGCCAAGCCCCAGCGGGCCGTCGGCTTCGACGAAGTGCTGGCCGCCGTCATCCCTGATGACAGCAGCAAGAAACTGCGGGACGGTCTGGAGCAGGCCGGTGTGCGGATGCTGGAATACAAGACCGGAGACGACGCGGACCGCCTTGCCAAGATCAACAGCGTGGAGGACGCCCGCTTCTCCCTCAAGGCCGGGACGGAAAGCAAGAGTGTTGCCTCCTTGCAGGAGGAAAACCGGCTGCTGCGAGAGCAGATGAAGGACTATATCGCCATCCAGCGCCGAAACGGGAAGCTCCAGGAGAGCCGGGACTACTGGCAGGGCCAGACCCGGCGGACCCAGCGCGTGACCACGGACAAAAAGGCCGTGACCGCCGCCGCGAAACAGCTTATCCAGAACTACGGGGCCGACATCGCGGTGAAGGACATCCAGGGAGACCTCCAGAGCCTCTATGACTACATCGCCAGCGGCTACGACGGCAAGGACGAGCTGACATACACCGAGGCCCGCCGCCGGGCGGAGGACATCGCGGAAACCCTGGTGAGCAACGCGGTGGCCGTGGACAGCGATATGTACGATGCGTACAGCGACCTGCGGGACTACCTGCGGACGACGAAGATCGTCTACGGCAAGGAGTACCACGGGGACATCGCGGACTATGGCGACTTCCGCAAGCGGCAGTTCGGACGGCTGAACCTGGGCAGCGAGGGCCACACCAACATCGACCAGGTGTACCAGGAGCTTTCCTCCCGCTGGCCGGAGTTTTTCAGCGAGCAGGAGCAGACCCGCCCAACGGACCAGCTCCTCCATATCGTGGAAGTGCTGGACGGCATCAGCGAGATCAACGAGTACAACCCCTTCTCCCGCTACATGGACCAGGCCGTGACCGGCGCGGCGAACGAGATCATGGAGACCTTCTTCGACCTGCCCCAGACGCGAAAGACCTTTGCGGACCGGCAGGCATTGAAGCTGGAGAACGCCAAGGCCAAGGGCCGGGAGCAGGTCCAGAAGGTGCGGGAGCAGTACACCGCCCGCCTGGCGGAACTGCGGGAGCAGAACCGGCAGCGGGTACAGAACGCCATCGCCAAGGAGCGGGAGACCCGCGAGCGGCAGATGGGTGCTCTGAAAGACCGCTATGCGGCCAAGGACGCGGCGGGCCGGGAACGCCGGGCGGCCCGTGAGCTGCGGGCCAAAATCACCCGCCATGCAAGCGCTCTGTCCCAGAAGCTCCTCCGCCCCAGCGACCAGCACCACATCCCGGAGGCCATGCGCGGAAGCGTGGCCGCTATGCTGGAGAGCATCAACCAGGAGAGCCAGTACACCCTCGACGAGAACGGCAAGCGGGTGAAGGATGGCAGCGGCACACCCACCAAGCGAACCGAGGCGTTCCGCGCCCTCAAGGAGCAGTACGCCGAAATCGTGGCCGAGGGCGGGGATATGGTCATTGACCCCTCCATGCTGGGCAGCGACGCCGACGGCATCAAGGGCGGCTTTGATGCGGTCATCGCCATGAAGGACACCAAGCTGGCCGACATGAGCGTGGCGCAGCTTCAAGCCGTGTGGCAGGTGGTCAAGGCCGTGGAGCACAGCGTGAACACGGCGGGGAAAGTCCTGTCCAAGGCCAAGTACGCCAGGACGGCGGACTGGGCGCAGGCTTTCTCCATCGGGACCAGCAGCCGCCGGGCCAAGAACAGCCTGACCAGCAACCACGCCCTCATTGACCTGGAGACCCCGTACACCTTCTTCTCCCATTACGGAGAGGCGGGCAAGGCGGTCTACCGGATGCTGCGGGACGCGCAGGACCAGCAGCAGCTCATGGTGGACCATGTGGCCGAGGAGGTCCGCAAGATCGTGGACCCCAAGACGGTGAAGAAGCTGGAGGCGGCCACGCATACCTTCACCACGGAGCGAGGCGAGAAACTGACCCTTTCCACGGCCCAGGTGATGGAGCTGTACGAGCTGGCGAAGCGCAAGCAGGCCCACGACCACCTGCTCAAGGGCGGCGTGGTCCAGCCAGAGATCAAAACCTCGCAAATCCGGCGCGGCACGGACAGCATCCGCCTGACGGAGGGCGACCTGGCGAACATCACCGGGACGCTGACACCGGAGCAGGTGAAGATCGCGGACGGCCTGCAAGGACTGACCCGTGGCGTGCTGGCCGACTACGGCAACAAGGCCAGCATGGAAGCCTATGGTTATAAGAAGTTCACCGAGAGCGACTACTGGCCCATCAAATCGGCCAAGGAGGGCCTGCACAGCAACATCGAAAAGGGCGGAAACAACACCCGCTCCATTAAGAACATCGGCATGGCAAAGACCACGATGCCCCACGCGAGCAACGCCCTGGACCTGGCGGGTATCTTCACCACCTTTGCCAACCACGCCTCCGACATGACGGACTATGCCTCCTGGCTCTGCACGATGGAGGACATCAACCGCCTGTTCAACTACCAGTTCTGGGACGAGGAGGGCAACCCAACCGGCAAGACCATCAAGGACCTGCTGGACCGCGTGGGCGGCCCCGGCAGCCAGGAATACTGGAACCGACTGATGGAGGACATCCAGAACGGCATCAACGCCCCCGGCGACAGCCCCATGTGGGACATCGCCGGAAAGACCATCGGCGGCTTCATGGGCGCAGCCGTGGGCGCGAACATCCGCGTGGTCATCCAGCAGCCCACGGCGTTCTTCCGGGCGGCGGCGGTACTGGACCCCCAGGACATGGCGCGGGGCCTTGCAAGAGGCGTTACGCGGGGCAGCGGATGGAAGAAAGCCCTGCAATACTCCCCCATCGCCATGCGGAAGGATGCGGGCGGCTTCGACATCTCCAGCCCCTACAAGATGACCGAGACGCTGTTCGACAACCGGACGAACGTGCGGAAGCTGAACGACGCCCTTTCCGCCCCTGCGGGCGCGGCGGACGCCGTGACCTGGGGCAAGCTGTGGAACGCCTGCGAGTGGGCCACGGCGCGGGAGCACCAGGGCCTCACCAAGGGCAGCGAGGCGTTCTACCGGCAGACGGCAAAGCTGTTCGCGGAAGTCATCGACCAGACCCAGGTGGTAGACGGCGTTCTCCAGCGGTCTAACATCATGCGCTCCAGCAACGCGGTGGCGAAGCAGGCGACCAGTTTCATGGGCGAGCCTATTATGAGCCTCAACCTGCTGATGCGGACCTATGACCAGGTGCGCTACGAGCAGAACAGCCAGAAGCGCGGCAAGGCCATCAAGACGATGGGCCGGGCGGCCACGGCCCTGGTGGTGACGAACGTGGTCAACGCTCTGGCCCAGAGCCTTATCGACGCCATGCGCGACGATGACGAGGACAAGAAATACTGGGAGCGCTTCCGGACGGCGTTTACCGGGGTGACCGGAGACGAGGAGACCTTCCGGGACTATTTGACCAACATCCTGTTGAGCGGCAATGTGGGCAGCAACAACAATCCATTGGGGCAAATCCCCTTTGTCAAGGATGTGGTGTCCCTGGCACAGGGGTACAGTGTGGCCCGCACGGACATGGAGGTTATTTCGGACATCGTTGACGCCTCCAAGCTGTTCATCAGCAGCGCAAACGGCGGAAAGAAAACGACGGTCTATGCCATTAAGAGCCTGGCTGCATCCGTGGCAAAACTGTTCGGCGTCCCCGCATCAAATTTGATGCGGGACATCTGGGCGGCAGTACGGACGGCGGCGGTGGAGACCGGCAACATCCCGCTCCAGTATGAGATGGAAAAGGTTATCTACAACATCTCCAACACCGGCAACAAGAACCGCTATTACGCCATTCTGTACCGGGCGCTGGAGCAGGGCGACATGGACACCTACCAGCACATCAGGGACGACCTGATGAACAGCATGGGCGTGGACGGCGCAAGCATCGACAGCGCCATGCGGAGCCGCTACAACAAGGCCGTTGAGAAGGACCCGGACTACACCCTGCCCCAGAGGGCACGGGACCTTATCGGCAGCCGGGACAAATACGCCCCGGCCAAGGAGAAGGAGGAGACCTTCGGCGCGGACGACCTGGGCAGCAGCGCCTACCGGGCATACTCCGACCAGCGGGCCAACGACTACCGCAGCATGGCCGACGACCTGACGAGCAGCCCTATTTTCCAGGGAATGGACGACGAGACCCGCGACAAGGTGCTCAAGGCAGCCTATGATCTGGCCGACAAGAGCGCCCTGGCGGACCATTCCGACGGACAGTACGAGGTCAGCACCAAGTGGATGGCCCAGGCCGACGACGCAGAGGCCCAGGGCATCGAACCCTGGGAGTACGTCCTGTTCCACACCGCCTACAACGAGATGGAAGGGACCAAGGACGCAGACGGTAAGACCGTGAAGGGCGAGGCCAAGAGCGACCATGTGCGGGAATGGCTGGAGGACTTCTCCGGCCTGACCGACGAGCAGCGGGCTTTCCTCTGGGGGACCGTCTACACCAGCGAATGGTAAAGAAAGAAGGGCCGGGAGTTAATCCCAGCCCTTCTTGTTTTCTTCAAACGCTGCCGCCGTAGCCGCACGCTCTACAAAATCGGCCTTGTCTGCGTCCGTGTCTATCCCGCGTGAACGGAAATATTTGTCCAGTTCTCCGCCCCATTCAAATTCTGTTTCTATTACCATCCTCCGCTTTTTCCGCTCTGCATCATTTCTATCAGCATGAATGCTCAATATCGCTATTGCGACGACCGCAAACAACAACGCAGCAGTACCAACCAGTTTATACCAAGGAAGATATGATGCCGCCCGGAAAACATCTCCAACCCAGGAAATACAAAGGCAGACCAGGGCAGCTACGACAAAAAACAACACGACTTTCATGTATAGTATACATTTTTTCACATCTATTCCTCCTCACGGCCTGCATACGGAGCAGGCGTATTTGCCGTCCCGCTCCGCGTCTGCGGGCGTTTTATAGTAGACCTTGTTTTCCTCCAGGATGTTGTCCGCATAATCGCAGGTGAGCCGGTGGTACTTATCGCTGTTAGCACTTGCTACCACTTCCTCCGCCCGCTGGGCGCTCACCACCGCCGCCTTTGCCGCCGGAGCTGCCGAGGCGGGCCGCGTAGCAAAGAGCAGCGCTATGGCAAAGAAAACGGCACAGAGGACCAGGGCAATATTGCGCTGCAAGACATATTTCCGCTGCTGCTTCCCCTGCTCTGCGATTTCTTTCTCAAGGAGTGAAGCGCGAATTTTCAAGTATTCTTCATTTGTCATTTCTGTTCCCTTTAGGCTCATAGGGCAATCCCTCTCTTTCAAATTTTTATCTGCTTCGGGGCGAAAAGGATGCGGGGCTTTGATATGCTCAATGGGAAAGGCAGGTGATACCAATGGAGTGGAACATCATTGTGGGACTGGTATGCACGGTGCTGGGCGCTGGCATCAGTTATGCCACCTTCTCCCACAACAAGGGAAAAGACGACAGGAGCAACGGCCAACAGCTCGGCACCGTTTTGACAGAGCTGGGGTACATCAAGTCCAACACGGACGAGATCAAGACGGAACAGCGAGAGCAGCGCAAGACCAACACAGAGGTGGAGGGCCGCCTGGCTGCCGTGGAGGCCAGCGCCAAGTCCGCACACCACCGCATTGACCATCTGGAGGCGGCACGAGATGAAGAACATTAAGACGACCACGCGGCGGCTGTTCGTGACAACGCAGATCGCCGCGCTGGGGTGGGTCACGATGTCCTACCTCATCGCCCTGTACGCCACGGTGCGGCTGGGCCAGGTGTTCCCGGTGGTGGACCTGTCCGAGCAGGCCATCGAGACCATCCTGGGCGTGAACGTCCTCAAGGTGGTGGAGAACATCTTCGAGCACAACGACGGGGTGGTGTTCGGCAAGAGCAACGCACCGGAGAAGAAAATCAAACGAGATTGCTAAAGGAGGAAATCGAAATGAAAACCTATATCGGCACGAAAATCATTGAGGCGGTCCCTGCTATTCGCAAGGGCTGCAAAGTCTATGAGAAGGACCAGCCCATCGCCATGGGCATGGTCCCCGATGAGGAGGGCTATAAGGTCTGCTACCCGGACGGCTACGAGAGCTTTAGCCCCAAGGCCGTGTTTGAGGAAGCGTACCGCCCCATCGACAGTATGAACTTCGGGCTGGCTATCGAGGCCATGAAGAAGGGGAAGAAGTGCAGACGGGCGGGCTGGAACGGAAAGAACCAGCACATTGAGCTGGCCTCTGCCATCAGTTACACGTCCCCGGCTGGCACAATCGTCAATGCCGAGCACGCGGCCATTGGGAACAAGGCTATCGCATTCTGCGGCACTTCCGGCGTGCAAATGGGATGGCTTGCAAGCCAGGCGGATATGCTGGCCGACGACTGGGAAATCGTGGAGTAAAGGAAGGAGCACATCATGGATATTACGACCATCATTGAAGCGGCGGCTGCCCTTGTGGCTGCCGTCATCACCGCCGTGGTCATTCCCTATATCAAGAGCCGGACCACGGCCCAGCAGCAGGCGGAGATCAATGCCTGGGTGAAGATCGCTGTGACGGCGGCGGAGCAAATCTACCGTGGCAGCGGGCGCGGCGAGGAGAAGAAAGCCTACGTCCTCAACTGGCTGGCGGAGCACGGCATCACCCTGGACGGGGAACGCATCGACGCACTCATTGAGGCCGCCGTCTACGAACTCAACCACGGCGTTCTGAAAGAAGGCGGCGCGGCATGACGGAGCAGCAGCTACGGCAAAAGGTCGTGAACACGGCCAGGGGCTGGCTGGGCCGCAGGGAAAGCGACGGAAGCCACCGAGCCATCATTGATCTTTACAACGCCCACAAGCCCCTTGCAAGGGGCTATCGGGTGCAGTACACGGACGCATGGTGCGCGACGTTCGTCTCCGCCGTCGCTATCAAATGCGGCCTCTCGGACATTATGCCGCTCGAATGTGGGTGCGAGGCTATGATTTCCCTCTATCGTTCTCATGCGGTGAGCCGCTGGGAGGAGGACGAGAGTATCACGCCACAGCCCGGCGACGTGGTTTTCTACGACTGGCAGGACAACGACTCCGGCGACGACCAGGGAGCCGCCGACCATGTGGGAATTGTGTCCAGCGTGAACGGGCGCGTCCTCAAGGTCATTGAGGGCAATTTCTCGAACAGCGTCAAGGAGCGGACGCTCAATGTAAACGGAAAGTACCTCCGGGGCTTTGGCCTCCCGGCGTACTACACCAAAACAGACAACAAGGAGGATTTCGACATGGATATTAACGAGGCAAGAAAGCAACTAACCTCTTGCGCCGACACCGGGGACAACCCCTCCGCCTGGGCCAAGGAGGCCACCGACTACTGCAAGCGCAAGGGTATCTTCGCCGGAGACGGTGCGGGCAACTATGGATGGCAGAAGCCCATCACCCGCGAGGCCACGGCCCAGATCATCTACAATCTGCTGGAGGCCGCCGGGATGCTGGACAAGCTGCCGGACGTGAAGTGAGATATTCCCACTTTTTGTACCAAAACGATAAAGGTTGTAAATCTTTATTACAAAGATAGTCCTTTTCCGTGGTACTGTCAAGGTGCCAAGGAGGGGCTGCGTGTGAAGATTTACGATTTTGAGGGACAAAAGAATATCTCCGGGGACCGCATCCACCAGGTGCGGGCGACCAAACGCATCTCCCAGGCGGACCTCGCTGCGAGGATGCAGGTCAAGGGCGTGTTCATTGAGCGGGAGGCCATCAGCAAGATAGAGACCGGGGACCGCTTCGTGACGGACTACGAGCTGATGATCTTTGCCGAGGTCCTGGGCGTGACGATGGACTGGCTGACCGGAAAAGAATAAAAAATTTTGAAATCCCCCTACGGATAGTAGGGGGATTTTTGCATCTTCCGGGGCTATTGACATGGCCGAAAAAAGTGTGCTAAAGATATACAAATGCTATGCAAAAGTATTGCAAATGGAGGTTTTCCTATGCCGAGATATAAGGGCGCACACTTGACCTGGAACGACAGATTGACCATTGAAAAAATGCTCCGCGAGGGGTACAGCAAGCCGCAGATCGCCCGCTATCTGGGCGTGCATCACAGCACGGTCTACGACGAGTGCCGGAGGGGTGCGGTGGAGCTGAAACGCAGCGACCTGACCACCTATATCTCCTACTCCGCCGATGTTGCCAAGGACTACCACCTGGACCGCAAGAAGAACATGGAAAAGCCTCTGAAAATAGGCAAAGACCACCGGCTGGCCCGGTGGCTGGTCAAAACCATCTCCGAGGGGTATTCCCCGTCTGCTGCCTGCTCCATGCTGGGCAAAACGCCGGAGACTACCTTCTCCTGCACACTATGCCGCCAGACTGTGTATAAGTACATCGAAAACGGGGACCTGTGGCCCCTGACCAACAAGGAGCTGCGCTACAAGAGCGACCAGAAGCGGACCTACAACCGCGTGACAGCGGCGAAAGCGCCCAGAGGGGACAGCATCGAACACCGCCCGGAG
>ERZ1673748.729-NODE-729-length-40476-cov-13.609015_pt1 | contig 40476 bp, 31 predicted proteins | sample MGYA00580196_ERZ1673748 | MGnify/ENA primary metagenome ERZ1673748 (study PRJEB41218, sample SAMN15661796) | gut metagenome | host: Homo sapiens | place: Canada: London | collected 2015-08-20/2019-03-30 | study: EMG produced TPA metagenomics assembly of...
CCGCGCCCTCTGCTCCGATTTGAAATTCGGGTGTTCCCCCGAACCCCCGCAGGGGGGGGAGAGAGGCCCCCTTGTCAAAGGGGGCTGGCCGAGCTAGTGGCCTGGGGGATTCCGACGGGCTTTGCGTCACTACCCGTTTCCGGGCAACCTCCGCCCACTGCGAAGGGGCGGGCTGCTGCCCTCCCTTGCCCCTCTCGTCCTCAACCCATTCACACCGCCCTGTAGGGGCCGGGCATGCCCGGCCCGCAGCCTTGCCATTACCGCCCGTTTATCTTTTGCCCCGTAGGGAGGGGTCTTGATCCCTCCGCCGCCTCCCGGCAAACTACCGCTAACGGATAACCCGTAGGGGAGAAATTCATCCCTCCCGCGCATCTTCCGCCGCCGCCAACCTCCGCGGGGCGTCGGGGACGCCGCCCCCCTACAGCGTCGATCCGCATGGCTTCTCATTGCCGCCAACCTCCCCGGCGGCCTGGGGGCAGGCCGCCCTACATCCTACTTTATCACAGCTCGTAGGGCGGGGTGCCCTCACCCTGCCGCAACTCTCCCCCCCAAAAAACAAAAAACCGGCCCGCCACACCCGGCGGGTCGGTCAGTCGTCCAACCTGATTTTATAACGCTTGATCAACGCGGCCTGGTCCAGCAAAAAACGCTTCTGGCTGGGGGTGAAGCTGCGGTAACACGTCAAAAGCTGGCGCTCGTCATCGACGGCGGGGGTCTCGTGCCCCAGCAGATAGTCAATGCTCACGCCAAAATAATCCGCGATCCGCCGCAGCGTGTCATAGTCCGGCTCACGGATGCCCTGCGTGTAGTTGCTCAACGTGGACGCACTAAGGCACAGCTTGGGTGCAAGGTCTTTGAGCTTGATTTCCTCGCAATCAATTAGATAGCGTAATCTTTCGTTAAAGTTCATAAAAAGTGCCCGATTTCTTATAAATTCTAAGCTAGAGAATAGCAAAAAAACACAAAACGGGTTTTTACAGCACGTTTTGGCTTGACAAAACACGAACTGTGTTATAAAATGACGATATGAAATGCCGATGAGGTCTTGAAGTGTCGGCACAAAGACAAATAACTGGAGGAAAACAAGATGTTCAAAAAACTGAAAGACAAAAAGGGCTTCACCCTCGTCGAGCTAATCGTCGTCCTGGTCATCCTGGCCATCCTAGTCGCCCTGCTGGTTCCGGCTCTGACTGGCTACATTGACAAGGCAAATCAAGAAAAGGCAATCGCGGAATGCCGTTCTGTTGTTGTTGCAGCACAAACGACATCTTCTGAATACTATGGCCTGAATAAGGACTTTGCGGATACCACGAACGGCAAATCGTACACGAAGAATGCACTAGAGCAGATTAAAACCTTGTCTGAAGCAACCGACAAGTGGGTTTACAAGATTACAATTGATACGACAGGAACGGCTGTTCCGAAGGGCACTGTGACGAAGGTTGAGTTCTGGGACGGCAATGCCTATGTTGCCTACACCAAGGACAGCAATGAAGCGGGTACCTACAGCGAAGTCTCTAAGACGAATGCGCTTGGCACTGGCTTTACGACTAATGCTAATAGCACTTTGAACGGCAAGACCGGTAGCGAAGCCTGATTTTGAGTTTCATTAAGTCCCACCACCTCCCGTGGTGGGATTTTTTGTTGCCGCCTACCTTATTATACCCGCCGCAGCGCTGCCGGGAGATTTGTAGGGAGCGGTCTTGACCGCTCCGCGGACCGTCAAAAAATTGCATTCATGTCTTATTGCGTGTGTAGGGGCGACCATTGGTCGCCCGCCCACTTACCGCCGCAACGCATTTTCCGGGACGGTTTTCTTGCAAGGCAAACGGGCACGGGCGAGCAATGCTCGCCCCTACAAGCGTTTTTCGGCAGTTCCGCGGAGGGGTCAAGACCCCTCCCTACAGAGCAAAAGGAAAAATCCGCATCAAAGGAAACGTGCCCGGGAGAGATAAATCCCGCCCCTGCGCATAAGCGGCAAAGCTGCAATAACGGCAAAGCTGCGGGCCGGGCGCTTGGCGGCGCACAACGAGCGCCGCCAGTTTGCAAGGAAACTCGCTCGTGCGGTTGTTTGCCCCGCAGGGGCAAACATTGTTCGCTCCACGCTCACAACCCCGCAATGCCCGGCCCCTACGCCTCTGTATGCCTTAACGCCTTTCACTCCTATCTCCTCACTCCTCACTCTTTTCAGGTGCTCACCATGCCCCAAACTCCAAAGCTGTCTCCACAACAAAAGGTCGCGCTTGTGGAAAAAATCAAAGCAGGCGAGATCAGCCGCCAGGCCGCGGCGCAAAACGTCGGCGTCAGCAACACCACCGTGCGCCAATGGCTGCGCATCTATGAATCCGAGGGTGCAGACGGCCTTGCACCCCGGGAAAAGTCCCGCCACCTTACCACCGAGGAAAAGCAGGCCGCCGTGGCGGAGTACCTCGCGGGCGGGGTCTCGCTGTTTGACGTCTGCAAAAAGTACGGCATCCGCAGCCCGCAAAACCTGCAAAAGCTCGTGGAAAAGGCGCAGACGGGCGGCGAGCTGCGCGGCTACCACGGCGCGTCCCGCCACAGGGGCGGCGCGTACACCACCGCCGCGGATCGGGAAAAAATCGTGCGGGAATGCCTGGCCGACGGCTGCGATTACGGCGCAGCTGCGTTAAAATATAACGTCGATTACAAGGCGCTGGTGCATTGGGTGGGGCAGTACCGTGCGGGCGCGGCCCTGCACGACGCCCGCCACAGCAGCGAGGGCACAAGCCGCGCCAAGGGCCGCGCCCGCACCGTGCCGCCGATGCAGCGGATGGTCATGGTGCTGGACTGTCTGGAAAACCGGAAAAATCACGGCGCTATGGCGCAGAAATACGCGATAGCCTACCACCAGATCTACCGCTGGGTGCAGCGCTATCTGCAGGACGGCTGGCTCGGCATGAATGACCGCCGCGGCCCCGCCGACGACCCCGACCCGGCGGGGGAGTGGGGGAAGATCGCCCCCGCCGGTGAGGCCGACGCGGAGCAGTGGGTAGCCAAATGCAAAGGCGTACCGGAGGATTTGCCCGCCATGCTGCGCCGCGCCGGGTACAGCTGGATGATGATTGCAAAAATTTTGTTTGATCTGGCGCGGATGTAGGGGCCGGGCATGCCCGGCCCTCAGCCTTGCGTAATTGCCCGTGAACGGGCAGCCGCCCACAGTTGCGGGCCGGGCGTGCCCGGCCCCTACAGCGCTGCAAAAAACTTTCCAAATCCCCTTGACACGCCCCTGTTTTTATGATAAACTATCCCTTGTAAAAAAAGCAGCAACCGGCAGTAGGCCGTCGGCTCACCTTGAGGGTTTGCAAAAGCCCCGGGTCATACCATGATTACGCACAACAGGTGCGCAACTTCGTATGTTCGGCGGCTGCTTTCAATGGCAGCCGCTTTTGTCATTATCATACACTTGTGGGAGGTGTGTTACAATCGCCAGCAACAGCAAATCCAACGAACTGGAGATCAATGAGCAGATCCGCGACAAAGAAATCCGCCTGATCGGGGCAGATGGCGCGCAGATGGGCATTATGAGCCCGCGCGACGCACTGAAGATGGCTATCGACAAGGATCTTGACCTCGTCAAGGTCGCGCCGCAGGCCAAGCCGCCGGTGTGCAAAATTCTTGATTACGGTAAATACCGGTTCGAGATGCAGAAAAAGGAAAAGGAAGCCAAGAAGAACCAGAAAGTGGTTGAACTCAAGGAGATCCGCCTTTCCCTGAACATCGACACCAACGACTTCAACACCAAGGTGAACCAGGCTGCCAAGTTCCTGCAGCAGGGTCACAAGCTCAAGGTGAGCATCCGGTTCCGCGGCCGTGAGATGGCACATACCAGCCTGGGTCTGGATGTCCACAAGCGTTTTGCCGAGGCGTTGGAGGGCAAGGCCGTCATCGACAAGCAGCCCAAGCTTGAGGGCCGCAGCATGATGATGTTCATGTCCCCCGTTCCCAACAAGTAAGAAAGTAAACTCTCTAGGAGGAAACAACAATGGCTAAAATGAAGCTCAAGACCCTTTCCGGCGCCAAGAAGCGCTTCAAGATGACTGCTTCCGGCAAGATCAAGCGCAATGCGTCCAAGCGCCGTCACATCCTGACCAAAAAGACCACCAAGCTCACCCGCGGCCTGCGTATGCCCAAGTACGTCGACAAGACCAACGAGGCTGCTGTCAAGAAAATGATGCCCTACGGTGGCTAATCACTAAGACATTTAAAGGTCAGTTACTACCAGTTACAGACAAAGGAGATATAAAACATGGCTCGTATTAAAGGCGCTACCATGACGCACAAGCGTCGTGCTAAGACTCTCAAGCTCGCAAAGGGTTACTACGGTGCTAAGTCCAAGCACTTCCGCATGGCCAAGCAGGCCGTTATGAAGAGCGGCAACTACGCTTTCGTCGGCCGTAAGCAGAAGAAGCGCCAGTTCCGCAACCTGTGGATCACCCGCATCAACAACGCTGTTCGTGCTCAGGGTATGAACTACTCCACCTTCATGAACGGCCTGAAGAAGGCCGGCGTCGAGCTGAACCGCAAGATGCTGTCTGAGATGGCCATCCACGATCCCGCCAGCTTCAACGCTCTGGTCGAGACCGCCAAGAAGGCTCTGTAATAGCTTGCATAAAAGACTCGCGCACACGCGCGAGTCCTTTTGTGTTTAAAGGGGGAAATGGCAAAAAAGCAGGCAACCAAGGAAAGCTCTCCCCTCATCCGGCCTGCGGGCCACCTTCTCCCCCAAGGGGAGAAGGCTTGAGGCTGTGGAGCCTTCCCCTTCGGGGGAAGGTGTCGGCGGCCCCGACCGCCGACGGATGAGGGACGGCCTTCCGGCAGACTGCCGTTTCCCTTTATTCATACAAATCAGTTGATTTTATCCAAAAGGGGCGCTACAATGGAAACGATCACAAGCCGCGAAAACGCTAAGATCAAATACGCCTGCGCGGTGCGCGACTCAGAAAAGCAGCGCGCCGCCGACGGGCTTTTCTTTGCCGAGGGGCCGAAGCTCTGCCTGGAGCTGGCCAAAAGCTGCACGCCGCGTGCGATGTACGCCACGGCGGCGGCGCTGGCCAAAACGCCCGAGCTGGCCCAATTCGACCCCGCCGAGATCGCGCCCCATGTGGCCGAAAAATTAAGCGGCACCAAATCCAATCAGGGTGTGTTTGCCCTGTTTGAAACGCCCGTGCCGCCCGCGGACACGCTGGACACGGCCCGCCGCATTTTGATGCTGGAGGGCGTGCAGGACCCCGGCAACGTGGGTACGCTGCTGCGCAGCGCCGCCGCGTTCGGCTTTGATGCCGTCGTGCTGGGGCCGGGCTGCGCGTCGCCGCTGTCGCCCAAGACGCTGCGGTCCTCGATGGGCGCGGCGGGGCGGCTGCCGACGCTGCACAGCGACGATCTGCCCGCCGCGCTGGCCGCGTTGCGTGCCCGCGGCGTGACGACGCTGGCAACGGCGCTCTACCGTTCCCGTCCGCTGGACGAGGCCGGGAACGATTTCCCGGGCGGGCTGTGCGTCGTCATCGGCAGCGAGGGGCAGGGCCTGACGGACAGGACCGTCGAGGCCTGCGACATGGCCGTCCGCATCCCGATGACAGACCGCGTCGAGAGTTTGAACGCGGCAGTGGCGGGCAGCGTCCTGCTGTGGCATTTCAGGGGTGTGTAACGCATTCCCGGCCCCCTCTGGGAGCGGGTGAGGGGAGAAAACCTTGCCATTGGCGGAAAATTTCGGGTTGAGATGAAGTTCTCTCCCTCAGTCGCCTGCGGGCGACAGCTCCCTCGCAGAGGGAGCCAAGGAGTTGCCCATGGACAAAACACTTGCCTGGCTCTGGCTGGCGGATGCCGTCGGCTCGGGCTGCCAATATGCGCAGGAGCTGCTGACGCTCTACCCCGACCCGGCGGAGCTGTACGACGCCCTGCGTGCCGGGACCGAGGCCCCGCCCGCCTGCCTGACGCCCCACGCGCTGGCACAGCTGCGGGACACGACGCCCTTTGATTATGAGGAACGGCTCGACCACTGCCTGCTGTCGGGCATCGACGTGCTGACGCCCGACGAGGGCGTATACCCGGACCGTTTGCGGGACCTGCCCGACCTGCCGCTTGCGCTCTACGTGACCGGCGACATCGCCTGCCTGAACGGGCGGCGGTACGCGGGCATGGTGGGCACGCGGCGGCCCAGCACCTACGGGCGGCAGGCCGCGTTTGACCTGTCGCTGGCGATGGCGCGGGCGGGCGTCGTGCTCGTCAGCGGCCTGGCCGACGGACTGGACAGCGAGGCACACCGCGCCGCCGTGCAGGCTGATGTGCCGACGGTTGCCTTTCTGGGCACGGCCATCGACAAGACCTACCCGGCCTCCAACGCGAAGCTGCGCACCGCCATTGAGAAGGGCGGCGGCGCGGTCTGCAGCGAGTATCCGCCCGGCTACAGCGGGCGCACGACGGGCACTTTTTTGGCCCGCAACCGGCTCATTGCCGCGCAGAGCGAGGCGCTCTGCGTCGCCGAGGCCCGCACCCGCAGCGGTACGCTGAATACCGTCGGCCACGCCGAGCGGCTGGGCCGCCCCGTGCTGGCCGTGCCGGGCAGCATCTACAGCGCTTTGAGCGAGGGCACAAACGAGCTGCTGCGCACCCACCGCGCCGAGCCGCTCTGCAAAGCCGCGGACGCGCTGGATATACTGGGTATTGGCGCGGAGACCGCCGCCCCGGCGCAGCAGCGGTTTGACCCGGCCACGGTCAGCGCCGATGCGCAGGCCGTCTACGCCGCGTTAAAGCCCACGCCCCAAAGCATCGACGCCCTGTGCGCCGCCGCAAGCCTGCCCGCCGGACGGGTGCTGGCGGCGTGTACCGAGCTGGAGCTGATGGGCGGAGCGGAGGCACAGCCCGGAAGGCGGTACATTGCATTATAAGATAATAGATGAAGGCAGTGGCAAGGTGCCCGGGCGGATATGGAATCCGCCCCTACGGCTGTAGGGGTCGGCGTCCTCGACGACCCGGGGCGTTTGCGGCGGCGATAAGCTGGCGGGCGAACAATGTTCGCCCCTACAGGCAACGCTCGGAAGTATGCGTGTCATCTAAATTTAAACATTGAGGTAACTTATGCCAAAATTAGTCATCGTGGAATCCCCTGCCAAGGCCAAGACCATTGGCAAGTATCTGGGCCGCGGCTACAAGGTCACGGCCAGTATGGGCCATGTGCGCGACCTGCCCGCCAGCACGCTGGGCATTGATGTCGAAAATGGCTATACACCGAAATATATCACCATCAAGGGCAAGCAGAAGCTCGTCAAGGAACTGAAGGCCGAGGCCAAAAAGTGCGACGGCGTCCTGCTGGCAACCGACCCGGACCGCGAGGGCGAGGCCATCAGCTGGCATCTGGCGAACATTCTGGGGCTGGACCCCAGCGCACCCAACCGCGTGACCTTTGACGAGATCACGAAGAAGGGCGTCAAGGAGGGCATGGCCCACCCGCGCGCCATCAATATCGACCTGTTCAACGCCCAGCAGGCCCGGCGCGAGCTGGACCGTCTGGTCGGCTACAAATTGAGCCCGTTCCTGTGGAAAAAGGTCCGCCGCGGTCTGTCCGCGGGCCGCGTGCAGAGCGTGGCCGTGCGGCTGATCCGGGACCGCGAGCTGGAAATTGAAAACTTCAAGCCCGACGAATACTGGAACATCGACGCGCTGCTGAACCCGCAGGGCGAGAAGGGCGAGTTCACGGCCCGCCTGGCCGCCACCGCCGACGGCAAAAAGCTGACCGTCACCAATAAGCAGCAGGCCGACGGCATCCTGGCCGCGCTGGACGGCAGGGACTATACCATCACGAAGATCGAAAAGGGCAAGCGCCGCCGCCAGCCCTCGCCGCCCTTCATCACGTCCACCTTGCAGCAGGACGCGAGCCGCGCGTTCGGCTTCTCGGCCACCCGCACGATGCGCGCCGCCCAGACGCTGTATGAAGGCGTGGACATTGCGGGCCACGGCACGGTGGGTCTTATCACCTATATGCGTACCGACTCGCTGCGCATTGCCGCCGAGGCTCAGGCCGCGGCCAAGACCTTTATTGCGGAGCGCTGGGGCGATAACTACGTCTGCAAGACCGCCCGCAAGTGGAAAAGCCGCTCCGCCACCGCCGCGCAGGACGCCCACGAGGCCATCCGCCCGTCTATGCCCGAGCTGACCCCCGACGAGGTCGAGCAGAGCATCAGCGGCGACACCGCAAAGCTCTACCGCCTGATCTGGAGCCGCTTTATGGCCAGCCAGATGGCCGACTGCATTCAGGACACCGTCTCCGCGTCCATCACGGCAGGGGACTACCTGTTCCGCGCGTCGGGCTTCCGCGTCTCGTTCGACGGCTTCACCGCGCTGTACGAGGAATCCACCGACGATGCCAAAAAGAAGGAGACCGCCCTGCCCCCGCTGGAGGAGGGCCAGACCCTCAAACTCAAAAAGCTGACGGCGGACCAGAAGTTCACCCAGCCGCCGCCGCTTTACACCGAGGCCACGCTGATCCACGCGCTGGAGGAAAACGGCATCGGACGCCCGTCCACCTATGCGCCTATCATCACGACCATCGTGGACCGCGGCTATGTGGAGAAGGACCAGAAGAAGCTGAAAACCACCCCGCTCGGGCAGGCCGTCAACACGGTCATGATGGAGCAGTTCCCCGACATTGTTAACGTGAAATTCAGCGCTGACATGGAGAAAAAGCTCGACGTTGTCGAGGCCGGCCAGGCGGACTGGGTCAAGACCATCGACGACTTTTACCAGGGCTTTGAAAAGAGCCTGGAGCAGGCCGAGAAGAACATGGAGGGCAAGCGCATCAAGGTCGAGGACATCCCCACGGATGAGATCTGCGAAAAATGCGGGCGGCCCATGGTCATCAAATCTGGCCGCTACGGCAAGTTTGTGGCGTGCTCGGGCTTCCCGGAGTGCCGCAACGCCCACCCGCTGGTCAAGGACACGGGCGGCCTCTGCCCGCTGGACGGCGGCCACATGCTGGTGCGCAAGAGCGCCAAGGGCCGCGTCTACTACGGCTGCAGCAACTACCCCAAGTGCAACTATATGACCTGGGACGAGCCGGTGCCCGAAAAGTGCCCCCAGTGCGGCAGCACCCTCTTTAAAAAGAAGGGCCAGCTGTACTGCGCCAAAGAGGGGTGCGGGTTTGTGAAGGCGATTGAGAAGAAATGACCGCTTTCGGCACTTCTGCAGGGGTCGATGCTTGCATCGACCCGCGGACAGGCTGCCGACTTGCGGGCGGATGTGAGTATCCGCCCCTACAACCTGCGGAAAACAGAGACGTTACGGAGAAACTATGCAAGTGAAAATCATCGGTGCCGGTCTGGCCGGCTGCGAGGCGGCGCTTTGGCTGGCGGACCGCGGCGTGCAGGTCGAGCTGTACGAGCAGAAGCCCGCAAAATATTCCCCGGCCCATAAAAGCGCGGGCTTCGCGGAGCTGATCTGCTCCAACTCGCTCAAGGCCGAGCGCCCCGACTCCGCGTCGGGACTTTTGAAAATTGAGATGAAGATGATGGGCAGCCATCTGTTGGACGCCGCCGAGACCGCCCGCGTGGCGGCGGGCGGTGCGCTGGCCGTAGACCGTGATGTGTTTTCCACCGCCGTGACCGAAATGGTGGAAAACCACCCCAACATCACGGTCCGGCGCGAGGAGGTCACGGCGCTGGACGAGAGCGCACCCGTGCTCGTCGCCAGCGGCCCGCTGACCGAGGGCGCACTGGCACAGGCCGTCGCCGCGCTGACCGGCGACCATCGGCTGAGCTTTTATGACGCTGTCGCGCCCATCGTGACCGCCGAGAGCCTTGACTATGACAAGGTTTTTGCCGCGTCCCGCTATGGCCGCGGCGAGGCGGACTACCTGAACTGCCCGTTCAATAAAGAGGAATACGAGGCGTTCCACGCGGCGCTCATTGCCGCCGAGCGCGCGCCGCTCCACGACTTTGACGGCGACCTGACCGTCTACGAGGGCTGTATGCCGATTGAGGTCATGGCCGCCCGCGGCGCGGATACGATCCGGTTCGGCCCCCTGCGCCCCGTCGGTCTGCGCGACCCGCGCACCGGCCACCGCCCCTGGGCCGCCGTCCAGCTGCGCGCCGAGAACACGGCCCGCACGCTCTATAACCTCGTCGGCTTCCAGACCAACCTGAAATGGGGCGAACAGAAACGGGTGTTCAGCATGATCCCCGGCCTGGAGCACGCCGAATTTGTGCGGTACGGCGTCATGCACCGCAACACCTTTTTGGAAAGCCCGAAAGTTTTGACGAAGCAGCAGTTCTTGAAAGAACATCCCAACGTGTTTTTTGCAGGGCAGATCACCGGCTTTGAGGGCTATATGGAGAGCGCGGCGTCCGGCTTGCTGGCGGCGCACCAGATTTTTGCACGGCTCAATGGCCGTGAGCTGCCGCCGCCCCCGGCGGCAACGATGTGCGGTGCGCTGCTGGACTACATCACGACGCCGAACAAGGACTTCCAGCCGATGGGTGCGAACATGGGCATCCTGCCCCGCACCGAGGAGATCAACATCATCCGCGACAAACGCGAGCGCTACATGGCGCTTTCGCAGGCCGCGCAGGACGCCATGCAGGCATGGGTAAAGGAGTACGAAGCATGAAAATTTTAGTGGATGCCATGGGCGGCGACAACGCCCCGCTGTGCGTTTTGCAGGGCGTGAGCCAGGCCGCGGCGGAGTTCGGCGACGGCATGGAGCTGGTGCTGCTGGGTGAGGAAAAAGCCATCCGCGACTGCGCAAAAGAGAATAAAATCGACCTTGCACCGTTTGAGATCCTCAACTGCACCGAGACCATCGACATGCACGATGACCCGGTCAAGGCCGTGCGCCACAAAAAGGATTCCAGCCTTGTGAAGGGTCTGACCATGCTGAAGAACGGCGAGGCCGATGCCTTTGTCAGTGCCGGCTCCACCGGTGCGCTGCACGTCGGCACCAGTCTCATCGTGCGCACGGTCAAGGGTGTCAAGCGCCCGGCGCTGGCCACCCCGATGCCCGGTGCCAAGCAGAATTTCCTGCTGCTGGACTGCGGTGCGAACGTCGAGTGCCGCCCCGAAATGCTGAACGCCTTCGGCACGATGGGCAGCGTCTACGCCGAGAAGGTCATGGGCCGCGAAACGCCGAAGGTCGCGCTTGTCAACAACGGCGCGGAGGACACGAAGGGCACGCCGACCTACCGCGAGGCCCACAAGCTGCTGAAGGCAAACCCCTGCATCCACTTTGCGGGCAACATCGAGCCGCGCTACATCATGGACGGTGACGTGGACGTCGTCGTCTGCGACGGCTTTGTCGGCAACGTCGTGCTGAAATTGACCGAGGGCGTCACCAAAACGCTGCTGGGGATGCTGAAAAAAATCTTCTTGCAGAATCTGATCACCAAGCTCAGCTATCTGGGCATCAAGGGCGGTCTGGGCGAGCTGAAACGTATGATGGACTCCGAGGAGGTCGGCGGCGCACCGCTGCTGGGCGCCGCGAAGCCGGTCATCAAGGCGCACGGCTCCAGCCACGCCAAGGGCATCAAGAACGCCATCCGTCAGGCCAAGCTCTGCGTCGCCAACGACCTGTGCGGCACGATGGAGAAGGCGCTGGCAGAGGTGGCTGCACAGAAGGAAGAAGCAGACGCTTAAAAGGTAAGCTGCCCTGTAGGGGCCGGACATGTCCGGCCCGCGGCATAAAAAATACCGCCCGTAAAAGGGCAATCGAGATAAGGTTGAGGGCCGGGCATGCCCGGCCCCTACGGACTAGCCGGAAAGGTGAAAGAATATGGCTCACAAACCGGAAGAACTGCAGGAGGTCCTGCACTATACATTCAAAAATCCTGCGCTGCTGCGCATTGCGCTGACCCATACCAGCTATGCCAACGAGAGCAAGGTCGCCACGACCCACAATGAGCGGCTGGAATTTCTGGGCGACAGCGTGCTGTCCGTCGTTGTAGCGGACTACCTGTTCCACCAGTCGGGCCGCCCCGAGGGCGAGCTGACCCGTATGCGCGCCAGCCTCGTCAGCGAGGATGCACTGTTCCAGTTCGCACAGGAAATTCAGCTGGGTGAGTATCTGCGCCTTGGCCACGGCGAGGACCTTGGCGGCGGACGCAGCCGCCCGAGCGTCGTCTCCGATGCGTTCGAGGCGGTCATTGCCGCACTGTATCTGGACGGCGGCATGGAGGCCGCGCGCAATTTCATCCTGCCCTTCATCACCGAGGGCAAGACTGCCGAGGACGACTACAAGACCCGTCTGCAGGAGGTCGTCCAGCAGGACCCGTCCGCCGTGCTGAAATACGAGGTCACCGGCGAGACCGGCCCCGACCACAACAAGCAGTTTACGGTCTGCGTCTGGCGCAACGGCGAGCTGCTGGCCGAGGGCCGTGGCCGCAGCAAAAAAGCCGCCGAGCAGCACGCAGCAAAGGTGGCGCTGGAAAAGCTGCAATAAGTGACGCCCTGTAGGGGCCGGGCATGCCCGGCCCGCGGCATAAAAATCGCGACCCGTTTACGGGTACATAAGGCGAGGTTGAGGGCCGGGCATGCCCGGCCCCTACGACCATTTTAAGAATTTTGAAAGGTACCCATGGAATGCGCCTGAAAGAACTGGAAATCCAAGGCTTCAAATCCTTCCCCGATAAGACAAAGATCGAGATCGGCGAGGGCATTACCGGCGTTGTCGGGCCGAACGGCTCGGGCAAGTCGAACATCTCCGACTCCATCCGCTGGGTTCTGGGCGAGACCAGCTCCAAGCAGCTGCGCGGCAGCGGCAAGATGGAGGACGTCATCTTCGGCGGCACCCAGTCCCGCGGTGCCATGGGCTATGCCTCCGTCGCGCTGACCATCGACAACAGCGACCACGGTCTGGACATGGACGCCGACGAGGTCACGATCGGCCGCCGGTACTACCGCAGCGGTGAGAGTGAATACTCCATCAACGGCCAAAACGTCCGCTTAAAGGACGTGTACGAGCTGCTGCTCGACACCGGCATTGGCCGCGACGGCTATGCCATCGTCGGGCAGGGCCGCATTGCCGAGATCGTCGGTGCAAAATCCGCGGAGCGCCGCGAAATTTTTGAGGAAGCGTCCGGCATCGCCAAGTACCGTTACCGCAAAAACGAGGCCGAGCGCCGCCTGGACGCCGCCGAGGGCAACTTAGAGCGCCTGCGGGACATTCTGGGCGAGCTGGAAAAGCGCGTCGGCCCCCTGAAACGCGACAGCGAGAAGGCCCAGCAGTTTCTGGAATTGAGCGAGAAGCGCAAGACGCTGGAGATCACACTCTGGGTCGATGCCATCCGCCGCGCCAACGACTCGCTGCGCGACCAGCAGCGCAAGTACGAGGCCGCCCAGGCCGACTATGACCGCCTGAGCCGCCAGCTGGACGAGTTTGACGAAAAAAGCGCGTCCCTGCGTGCCGAGGCCCAGCAGCTGGTGCTGGCCGTCGAGCAGGCCAACGCCGACATCCGCGCCATCACCGAGGCAAACGCCGGCAGCGAGAGCGAGATCGCCGTCCTGAAAAACGAGAGCGAGCACAGCCGGTTCCGCATCGACGATGCTACGTCCGAATTGGAGCGCGCCGGGCAGGGCCGCGAGAGCATCGAGCGCGAGGCCGCGGACCACCGCGCCGCCATCGAGACGCTGAAAAGCGGCATGGCCGGGCTGGACGCCCGCGTGGCCGAGCTGCGCGAGGCCCTGCGTGCCCTTGAGGGAAAGGCTGCTGCCAGCGGCGAGCGCCGCGACGTCATTGACGCCGCCATGGCCCGCCTGCAGGACACCGCCACCGCCGCCAGGGTCAGCGCCGCGTCGGCGCAGTCGGCAGGGGAGGCTGCGGCCAACCGCCTGGCCGAGGCACAGCGCCAGGCCGAGGAGCTGAAAGCCGGCGCCGCCGCCACCGACGAGGAACGCCGCCGCGCCGAGCGCCGCTTTAAGGACGCCGAGGAGGCCGTGACCCGCAACGACAACATCAAGGCGGGCCTGAAGCTGAAATTGGACAGCCGCCGCCGTCAGCAGGCCGAGGCTGCCGACAACCTGCAGAAGGCGGACCGAGAAAGGTCCGCCGCCGCCCAGCGCATCCACATTCTGGAAGATCTGGAGCGCAACATGGACGGCTACCAGCAGAGCGTCAAGGCCGTCATGCGCGCGGCGGGCGGCGGGCGGCTGCGGGGCATCATCGGCCCCGTGGCAGGCATCATCACCGTCGAAAAGGGCTACGAGACCGCCATTGAGACAGCGCTCGGCTTTGCGCTGCAGAACATCGTCGTCGAGGACCAGGGCTGTGCCCGCGCCGCCATCGGCTTTTTGAAGGACGAGCGCGCAGGCCGCGCTACGTTTTTGCCGCTGGACACCGTGCAGGGCTCCCGCTTCACGGGCCGCCTGACCGGCACGGCGGAGGTCGCCGCCGACCTGGTCAGGACTGACCTGAAATATCAACATATCATCGACAATCTGCTGGGCCGCATCATCGTGGTCGAGGACCTGACCGAGGCGTCCGCCGTGGCGCGGAACCTCGGCTACCGGAACCGCATCGTCACATTGGACGGCCAGGTCATCAACGCGGGCGGCTCGTTCACCGGCGGCTCCACCGCCCGCAGCGTCGGCGTGTTCAGCCGCAAGCAGGAGCTGGACGAGCTGCGCAGCAAGCTGACGAAGCTCGAGCAGAAACGCACCGAGGCGGAAAAGGAATTGGCCGCCCGCAAGGCCGAGGTGGACAACCTCTCGGCCCAGCTGGCCGGTGCCGAGGGCGAGGGCATGAACGCCGCGACGGAGCACGTCCGCGCGAACCTCGAGCTCGAGCGCCTGACGAAGGCCGCCGCCCAGTACGACGAGACGGCCCGGAGCATCGAGGCCGAGATCGCCGCCCAGCAGGCCGCCGTGACCCGGAACGAGACCGCGCGCACCGAGGCCGAGAAGGCCCGGACCGACGCCGAGGCCGAGCTGGCGCAGTACACCGCCGAGCTGGCCGCCTTGGGCGAGAGCACGGGCAGCCTGACGGCAGAACGCGAAAAAATCACCGGTGAGCTGTCCGAAAAGCAGCTGCAGCGCCTGGCGGACGAGAAGGACGTCGGCCTGCATGAGGCCGCGCTGGAGGGCTTGCGGAGCCGTACCGGCGAGGCCGACGCCCGCGCCCGTGAGCTGCAGACGGCGATTGAGGCCGCCAAGGCAAAAATCGAGGCCAACGCGCTGAAAATCGCCGAGATGGAGCGCGTGCGCGGCGACAACCAGCAGAAAATTGCCGCCGCGGAGGAAACGATCCGATCTGCCAACGCGGCCCGTCTCGAAAAGGAGGCTGCGATCTCGAAGCTGGGGCAGGACAACCGCGCCCTGACCGACGAGCGCGAGCGGATGAGCGGCGAGATGGCCCGCCTGGCCGAGCGCCGCACCGCCGCCGAGACCGAGCTGAACGACACCAACAGCAAGCTCTGGGAGGAATACCAGCTGACCGAGAGCGAGGCCCGCAGCCAGTGCGTGCCGTTTGAGAGCCTGACCGAGCTGCGCCGCAGCGTGACCGAGGTCCGCGGCAAGATCCGCGCCTTGGGCAACGTCAACGTCGGCGCGATTGACGAATATAAAGAGGTCAGGGAGCGCTATGACTTCATGAAGGCGCAGGTCACCGACGTCGAAAAGGCGAAGGCCGAGCTGACGAAGATGATCGCCGAGCTGTGCAGCGAGATGCAGGAGCTGTTCACGGCGAGCTTTAAGCAGATCAACGCGAACTTCCAGCAAATTTTCAAGGAGCTGTTCGGCGGCGGTCATGCGCGGCTGTACCTGTCGGATGAAGCGAACGTGCTGGAATCCGGCATTGAAATTGAGGTCTCGCCCCCGGGCAAGGTCATCAAGAACCTGTCCGCGCTTTCCGGCGGCGAGCAGGCGCTGGTCGCGATCTCGATCTATTTCGCCATCCTGCGCGTCAACCCCGCGCCGTTCTGCTTCCTCGATGAGATCGAGGCCGCACTGGACGACGTAAACGTCGCGCGCTATGCGCAGTATCTGCGCCGCATGACGGACCGCACCCAGTTCATTGTCATCACCCACCGCCGCGGCACGATGGAGGCCGCCGACGTCCTCTACGGCGTCACGATGCAGGAGGACGGCGTGTCGAAGATCTTGCGCTTGGATCTGGATAATGTGAGCGCGGACCTTATTACCTGACGGCATGTAGGGGCCGGGCATGCCCGGCCTGCCACATAAATACGACCACCCGCCAATGGGAAGCCACCCAAACCCGCGGGGCGGCAAATCAAAAGTAAGGAGGGCCACGATGGGCTTTTTCAACTTTTTCAAACGCGATATTTCCGAGGAGGAATTTCAGGAGCAGCAAAAGGTCAAGCGCGGGCTGGAAAAGACCCGCACGGGCTTTTTCCAGCGCATCGTCAATACGCTGACCAACGCGCAGATCGACGATGATCTGTACGACCAGCTCGAGGAACAGCTCATTCTGGCCGACGTCGGCCCCGCCTGCGCCGTGCGTCTGGTGGACGAGCTGCACGACGAGGTCGAGGAAAAACACCTGAAAACCGGTCAGGAGGCACTGGACGCGCTGCGCGGCATCATCTGCCAGGAGCTGACCCCCCGCTACCCGATGGATCTGGACGGCAAGCCCGCCGTCATTCTGGTCATCGGCGTCAACGGCGTCGGCAAGACCACGACGATTGCCAAGCTGGCCGGCCTGTACAAAAAGCAGGGCCGCCGCGTCATGCTGGCAGCGGGCGATACCTTCCGCGCCGCCGCCAGTGAGCAGCTGGAGCTCTGGGCCGAGCGCGCCGGCGTGCCGCTGGTCCAGGCCGGCATGGGCGCGGACCCGGCGGCGGTCATCTTCGACGCCGTCAAGAGCGCCAACGCCCGCGGCTACGACATGGTCATTGCCGACACCGCCGGACGTCTGCACAACAAGAAGGGCCTGATGGACGAGCTGTCCAAAATCTCCCGCAGCGTCAAGAAGGCCAGCCCCGAGGCGAGCCTTGAGGTGCTGCTGGTGCTCGACGCCATCACGGGCCAGAACGCCATCAGTCAGGCCGAGGAGTTCTGCAAGGCCGCCAACGCCACCGGCGTGGTGCTGACCAAGCTCGACGGCACGCCCCGCGGCGGCTGCGCGGTCTCTGTGTGGGAGAACCTCGGTCTGCCCATCCGCTTCATCGGCGTCGGCGAGAAGATCGACGACCTGATGGAATTTGACGCACAGACCTTCGTCGAAAGCCTGCTGCCGGAATCCGCACTGCAGAAGGACGGAAAAAAAGAGGAAGGGGAGAGCGAAGCATGATCGTTTGCGCCGCCAGCAACAACGCGGGCAAGCTGAAGGAATTGCGCCGCATTCTGGAACGCATGGGCCATGAGGTCAAGAGCCTGCGGGAGCTGGGGATCGACCTTGACCCCGAGGAAACCGGCACGACATTTGCCGAAAACGCCCGCATCAAGGCCGAGGCGTTCTGCAAGGCCAGCGGCCTGCCCACCGTGGCCGATGACTCCGGCCTCTGCACCGACGCGCTGCACGGTGCGCCCGGCGTCTACAGCGCCCGCTACGCAGGGCATCACGGCGACGACGACGCGAACAACGCAAAGCTGCTGCGGGAGCTGGCCGACGTGCCGGAGGAACAGCGCGGCGCAAAGTTCGTGTCGGCGGTCTGCTTCATGCTGCCGGACGGACGCGCACTGGAGGTCGAGGGCGAGTGCCCGGGCCGCATTGCGTTTACATTGCAGAACGGCGACTACGGCTTCGGCTATGACCCGCTGTTCATCCCCGACGAGTACGGCGCACCCGACGGCAAGCGCCCGAACACCGAACGCCGCAGCTACGCCCAGCTCACCCCCGACGAGAAGGACGCCATCAGCCACCGCGGCCGGGCGATGGAGAAGCTGGAAGAAAAGCTGCCCGAATTTTTGGGATAAAAGCCTTCCCCTTTGGGGGAAGCCTTTGTAGGGGCCGGGCATGCCCGGCCCGCAGCATAAAAGCAGCAACCCGTTTAAAAGGAAACCACACAGACTAGAGGGCCGGGCATGCCCGGCCCCTACCGAGATATATACAATAAAAAGGAGATAATTTATGGCACTTACCAGCAAACAGCGCGCGGCTCTGCGCAGCGCGGCGAACACGATGGACCCCGTTTACCAGATCGGCAAGGGCGAGATCGACGACACCCTCAAGCAGGGCATCGCCGACTGCATCGCCGCACGCGAGCTTATCAAAGTAAAGGTACTGGAAAACAGCGAATATTCCGCCCGCGAGGCCGCCGACATCCTGTGCGAGGCGCTGGACTGCGAGTGCGTGCAGGTCATTGGCCGCAAATTTGTGCTGTTCAAGCAGAAGAAAAAGGAAAGCGCCTACACCGCCGTGCTGGCAAAATGAAAACACTGCTCTACGGCGGGACGTTCGACCCGCCCCACAACGGCCACATGAACAACCTGCGCGCCGCGCTGGCACTGGTACAGCCGGACCGCGCCCTCGTTATGCCCGCGGGCACGCCGCCCCACAAGCACGCCAGCGCCACCCCGGCAGAGCTGCGCCTGCAGATGTGTGCCTGCTTTACAGCGCTGTCCCCGGCGGTGCAGGTCAGCGATTGGGAGATACGCCGGGGCGGGCGCAGCTACACCGTGCACACGCTGGAATGGCTGCGCGGCCAAGACCCGGACGGCGCGCTGTACCTCTGCGTCGGCAGCGACATGCTGCTGACGTTTCAGAAATGGTACCGCTGGCAGGATATGCTGAAAATGGCTGCCCTCGTCGTCGAGAGCCGCACCGGCACCGATGAGGCCGCCCTGCACGCCGCCGCCGCAGAACTGAAAAAGGCCAGGGGCCGCGTTCTTTTTGCCCGCGCCGAGAGCTACCCCTGCGCGTCGAGTGACATCCGCAGCGGGAAGATCCCGCGGGAGCAGTGGCCGGAGGTGCTGCCGCCGGAGGTGCTGGCAGTGATAAAGGAGCATCGGCTGTATGGGAGTCTGTAGGGCGGCCTGCCCCCAGGCCGCCGCGGCGGGGTGAGGGCACCCCGCCCTACGCATGACCCGAAAAGGCTGCTCTGTAGGGGCCGGGCATGCCCGGCCCGCAGCATAAAAATACACCACCCGTTCAAGGGCAATCACGGCAAAGTTGAGGGCCGGACATGTCCGGCCCCTACAGCCAGTCAGGAGAAGGAAAAACGCCATGGATTACTCCGAAGCCAAGAAGTTGGTCAAGGCCCGCCTGAGCGAAAAGCGCTGGACGCACACGAAAAATGTAAAAAAAATGGCTGTAAAACTTGCCAGGCGCTGGGGCACAGACCCGGAAAAGGCCGCTATGGCGGCAATTTTGCACGATTCCGCCAAGGAACTGCCCAAGCAGGAGTTGTTGCAGATTTTTGCCGATAATGCTATAATAGCAGAAAATGCCCCTGCGCGTCCGTTGCCGGTCTGGCACGGCATCGCCGCCGCCATCCTGGCCGAAACGCAATGGGGCATCACCGACCCGGACATTTTGTCTGCCATCCGCTGCCATACTACCGGCAAGCCGGGAATGTCCAAGCTCGATAAGATCATCTATTTGGCCGATATGACCAGCGCCGAGCGCGACTGGCCCGGCGTAGACGACCTGCGCGCGCTGGAAATGCAGGATCTGGATCGGGCTCTTTGCGACGCACTCAAGCGCAGCATTGATTTTGTGGAAGAAAAGGGCGGCTCGCTGGACCCTGAAAGCGTCGCCGCTTATGAGTATGCAAAAGCACACCTTGAATAAAAACACTCCACAGAGCAGGGAGGAAATGTAATGAGCGAACCGCGTAAGCTGTATACCGGCAGTGCATCGGGCGGGCTGGATCAGGAGCAGTATGAGGCTGCCCGCCGCCGCGCCCAACAGCTGGCCGAACAGAATGCCCGCCGCCGCACCGTGCAGCAGCCCATGCGCACGGCCCAGGGACGGCATATCAGCCAGCGCCCCGTTGTGACCGAGCAGCCGGCCCCCGCACCCGAGCCGCCGGTACAGGAGCGTGCCCAGCAGGCTGCGCCCGCACCGGAAAAGCCCCGTGAGCTGACCTACGCCCAGCGGCAGGCCATGGCCTACCGCGCCGCTGCCGAGCGCAGATACGGCGATACCTTGCAGTTTCAGGTGCAGCGCCCCCGCCGTACCGTGAACCGCCCGCCGGAGCCGGAGCAGCGCGCCCGGCAGGCCGCCGCCCAGCTGTATGAGCAGCCCGCGGCCCCGCGGCAGGCGCAGCAGCCCGCCCCGCGCCCCCAGGCGCAGGCCCCTGTGCAGCATGCGGCCCCCGGTGCCCCGGCCCCCGTCGGCGGCATCCGGCTGGAGGAGGCTGCCGCGCAGCCCCGCCGCGCAAAGCATGCGGATGCCCCGCAGCCCGCAGCCCATAAGCCCCGCACCGCCGCAGGCGGCAATGGCGGCAGCCGCAAGCCCCCGCGCGATGAGGACGATGCCCCGCGCAAGGCAAAGGGCGGAAAGTCCGGCAAAAAGGGCGGCAGCGGCAAGGGCGGAAACGGGAAAAAGAAGAAAAAGATCCGCTGGTGGCAGATCCTGCTCATCACGCTGCTGGTCATCGCGCTGATCTTCGGCGGTGCGTTCGCGCTCATCATGGGGGCCATCACCCCGGCGGGCGGCAACATCAAGCTGAACCAGCTCATCAACACGCCCAAGGAATTCCAGGGCAAGGAGTTCAACATCCTTGTCACCGGCGTTGACCGTTCGTCCACCGGCGATCTGTCCGCAGGTGCGGCCAATGACTCCAACGTCAACGACGGCATGACCGATATGATTTTGTACGTCCATTTCAACAATGAGACGGGCGAGATGAAGATGCTGCAGATCCCGCGTGATACAATGGTCACGACGGACGCGAGCGTCTCCGGCAACTTCCGCATCAACGGCGTGGCCAAGACCCAGGGCAGCGACAGCAACAACAATATGGCCGCCCTGTGTGAGCTGGTCGCAGACCAGTACAAGCTGCCCATCGACGGCTTTATCACGATACGTCTGGAAATGCTGACCGAGCTGGTAGACCTGTTCGGCGGCGTGGAGATCAACGTCCCCGTGGATGTAGACTACGCCGCGCTGGGGCTGGGAGACAGCGTCATTCACGCCGGCTACCAGACGTTGAACGGTGCGTCGATGGAGTTCCTGCTGCGTGCGCGTAAAATTTACCCCGACGGCGACATTGGCCGCCTGAACATGCAGCGCCAGTTCTACGCGGCGCTGTTCCGCAAGCTCAAGAGCATCGGCAACATCTGGGACGTCGCCAAGCTGACCCCCGCCGTGCTGAACTATATGGAGACGAACCTCAGCGCGTCCGACCTTATCAGCTTTGCCATCAGTATGCTGAAAATTGATTCCAGCAAGATCATGATCTGCCAGATGCCGGTCATCAGCGGCCCGCAGTACAACGGCCAGTCGCTTTTGTACCCCGCGCGGCAGGCGGATGCGGACCTGCTGAACCAGTACTTCCGCGAGAACACCGGTCCCGTCGATGCCAGCCAGCTGAACCTGTGCGACAATGTCATTGACCTGTCCGGCTACACGGCCACCGACCCGAAGATCCAGCAGATGGGCGGCCTGATGGCCGAGGCGGACGACGCGCAGAAGAACGATAACCTCGACGGCTCCAACCAGGTCACCGACATCATGGCGTCCGAGTCCACGGCGGAGAGCGAGAGCACCGACACGGATTCCACCGATACCGAGAGCCAGCCGGCAGCGTAAAACGTAAATAGAAAATGCTTCGGGCAACCGCAAGGTTCTCTCCCTCCGGCCCTGCGGGGCCACCTCCCTCGCAGAGGGAGGCAAGGCCCTTGGCCCCCTCTGCGAGGGGGCTCCCGCCGCAGCGGGTGGGGGAGAGAACCTCCCGCAGCCCGAAACCTACCCCTTTAAGGAGAACATCTATGGAAAGCAAAGAACTTGCCATTCGTCTGGCGCGTGCGCTGGACGCAAAGAAGGCCGTCAACGTCCACATTCTGGCCGTGGAGGACCTGACCACCGTCACCGAATATTTCGTCATTGCCACGGGTATGTCCACCACCCATGTCGGCGCACTGGCCGATGAGGCCGAGTTCCAGCTGGACCGCGAGGGCGTCAAGGTGCTGCGCACCGAGGGCCACGACGGCAAGCGCTGGGTGCTGCTGGACTACGGCAGCGTCATCGTCCACGTCTTTACCCAGGAGGCTCACGACTACTACGACCTCGAGCACCTCTGGGCCGATGCCACGGTTGTGCCCGCCAGCGAGTGGATGCCGGAGCAGCCCGAGGACGAGCAGTAAAAATGCGGAATGGCTTCCCCCTCGGGGGAAGCTGTCAGCGGCCCCGACCGCTGACTGATGAGGGCAGACTTTCCCGCGGCAGCCTATAAACGGGCAGCGGCGGCACACGCGCCCCTCATCCGGCCCTGCGGGGCCACCTTCAGTCTATGCGCTAAGAGCCGCCTTCGGCGGTTGCGCTCCGACACGCGCCTGCGGGCGCAGCCCCTCGGGGGAAGGGCTTTAAGAAGGTTACGACCCATCAAAAATTTATCTGTGGGGAGAAATTTATGAAATACGACTTTAAAACAGTTGAGGCCAAATGGCAGAAGGTCTGGGAGGACGAGGATACCTTCCATGCCGAGATCGACCATTCCAAGCCGAAATTCTACGCGCTGGTCGAGTTCCCGTACCCGTCCGCCGCGGGCCTGCACGTCGGCCATCCGCGCAGCTACACCGCGCTGGACATCGTCGCGCGCAAAAAGCGTCAGTGCGGCTATAACGTCCTGTACCCCATGGGCTGGGACGCCTTCGGCCTGCCTACCGAGAACTACGCCCTGAAAAACCACATCAACCCCGAGATCGTCACCGCCCAGAATGTGGCCCGCTTCAAGAGCCAGCTCAAGGCGCTGGGCCTGTCCTTTGACTGGGACCGCGAGATCAACACCACCGACCCCGAGTACTATAAGTGGACGCAGTGGATCTTCATCCAGCTGTTCAAGAAGGGCCTTGCCTACAAGAAGGAGACCACCGTCAACTACTGCACTGGCTGCAAGGTCGTTCTGGCCAACGAGGAGGTCGTCAACGGCGTCTGTGAGCGCTGCGGCAGCCCCGTTGTCCAGAAGAACAAGAGCCAGTGGATGCTGAAGATCACGGCCTACGCAGACCGCCTGATCAACGACCTGGACGACGTCGATTACATCGACCGCGTCAAGACCCAGCAGCGCAACTGGATCGGCCGCAGCCACGGCGCCGAGATCAACTTCGACACCACCGCGGGCGACACCCTGACGGTCTACACCACCCGCGCGGACACGCTGTTCGGCGCGACCTACATGGTCATCAGCCCCGAGCACGCCTTCATCAAAAAGTGGGTCGATGCAGGCCTTATCCGGAACGCCGACGCCGTCGCCGCCTATCAGGAGGAGGCCGCCCGCAAGTCTGACTTCGAGCGCACCGAGCTGAACAAGGAAAAGACCGGCGTTGTCGTCGAGGGCGTCAAGGGCATCAACCCCGTCAACGGCAAGGAGATCCCCATCTTTATCTCCGACTACGTCCTGGCAACCTACGGCACCGGCGCCATCATGGCCGTGCCCGCCCACGACACCCGCGACTGGGAGTTTGCCAAAAAGTTCGGCCTGCCCATCATCGAGGTCGTCAAGGGCACTGTGCCCAGCGACCTCGACAAGGAGGCCTTCACCGACGTGGCCACCGGCACGCTCGTCAACTCCGACTTCCTGAACGGCCTGTCCGTTGAGGATGCCAAGAACAAGATGTACGCCTGGCTCGAGGAGAACGGCAAGGGCCACAAGCAGGTCAACTTCAAGCTGCGCGACTGGGTGTTCAGCCGCCAGCGCTACTGGGGCGAGCCTATCCCCATGGTCTATTGCGAGAAGTGCGGCTGGGTGCCCCTGCCCGAGAGCGAGCTGCCCCTGCGCCTGCCCGAGATCAAGGACTTTGAGCCGGGCGAGAACGGCGAAAGCCCGCTGGCACGCCATACCGAGTGGGTCAGCACGACCTGCCCCTGCTGCGGTGCCCCCGCCAAGCGCGAGACCGACACCATGCCCCAGTGGGCCGGTTCGAGCTGGTACTTCCTGCGCTACTGCGACCCGAAGAACCACGACGCCATCGCCAGCAAGGAGGCGCTCGAGTATTGGAGCCCCGTGGACTGGTACAACGGCGGCATGGAGCACACCACCCTGCACCTGCTGTACAGCCGTTTCTGGCACAAGTTCCTGTATGACATCGGCGTTGTGCCCACCAAGGAGCCGTACCAGAAGCGTACCTCCCACGGCATGATCCTGGGCCTGAACCCCCATGCATTTGAGAACCAGCCCGATGCCGAGCGCAAGCGCCTGCTGGCCGAGTACGGCGACGAGAAGGGCGCGCGCAAGGCCCTTGTCGAGAAGTACGGCGAGATGGCCGAGCACCCCATCGTCAAGATGTCCAAGTCCCTCGGCAACGTCGTCAACCCCGACGATGTGGTCAACGAGTACGGCGCCGACACGCTGCGCCTGTATGAGATGTTCATCGGCGACTTTGAGAAGGCCGCCCCGTGGAACACCTCCTCCATCAAGGGCTGCAAGCGCTTCCTCGATAAGATCTGGTCGATGAGCGAGAAGCTCGTTCCCGGCGAGGGCGTCCGCCCCGAGCTGGAGGCTGTCGCGAACCGCACCATCAAGAAGGTCGGCGAGGACATTGACGCGCTGAAGGCCAACACCGCCATTGCCCAGCTGATGATCTACGTCAACGCGCTGAGCGATCAGGGGGGTGCGACCAAGGCCGAGTACGAGCTGCTGTTGCAGCTGCTGAACCCGTTTGCGCCCCACATGACCGAGGAACTGTGGCAGCAGCTGGGCCACACCGAGCAGCTGGCCTACCACGCCTGGCCGACCTACGATGAGGCCAAGTGCGTTGAGCAGACGATTGAAATCGCCGTGCAGGTCAACGGCAAGGTCAAGGCCCGCATCAAGGTGCCCGCCGCCATCGAGAACGCGGACGCCATCGCCGCCGCCAAAGCCGAGCCCGCCGTAGCCGAAGCCATCGCAGGCAAGACCATTGCCAAGGAGATCTACGTCAAGGGCAAGCTGGTCAATATCGCGGTCAAGGGCTAAAATTTTATAAGCACTCTAAGGCAGAGCGAAGGCTCTGCCTTTTTTGTGTTGCAGAAGCCATTCAGTCAGAGCGGCTTCCCCCTTGGGGGAAGCTGTCAGCGGCCCCGCCCGCTGACTGATGAGGGGGAACTTACCCACAGCAGTCCGTAAACGGGCGGCAATGGCACACCTGCCCCTCATCCGGCCCTGCGGGGCCACCTTCCCCCAAAGGGGAAGGCTTAGGGCTCCCCCTACATCCATTGTTTACAAACCGCCCAAACTACGCTATAATAAAACCAACAAAAACTTTGACGAAAGCAGGTCCTACCATGCTCATCAGTCTGATCGTACCCTGTTACAATGAAGAAGAAGCGATGCCGCTTTTTTATAAAGAAGCCTCCCGCGTGGCGGCGGAGATGAAAGCCAGCCACGGCGCGGAGTTTGAGTTTATCTTTGTGGACGACGGCTCCCGCGACGGCACGCTGTGCGTCGCGCGTGAGCTGCACGCGCAGGACCCCCGCGTGCGGTATGTCTCGTTCAGCCGCAACTTCGGCAAGGAGGCCGGTATCTACGCGGGTTTACAGGCCGCCAGGGGCGATTACGTCGCCACGATGGACGCCGATCTGCAGGACCCGCCCGCGCTGCTGCCCCAGATGCTGGACACGCTGCTGACCGGCGAGTACGACTGCGCCGCCACCCGCCGCACGACCCGCAAGGGCGAGCCGCCGCTGCGCAGCTGGTTCGCCCGCAAGTTCTACCAGATCATCAACAAGATGTCTGACACGGAAATTGTCGATGGTGCGCGTGATTTCCGCCTTATGACCCGCAAAATGACCGACGCTGTGCTCAGCATGGCCGAGTACAACCGCTTCAGCAAGGGCATTTTCAGCTGGGTCGGCTTCAAGACCAAGTGGTTCGACTACGAAAACATCGAGCGCGTCGCCGGTACGACCAAGTGGAACTTCTGGGGCCTGTTCAAGTACTCCATCGAGGGCATCGTCGGCTTCTCCACCACGCCGCTGCTGATCGCGGCGGGGGCGGGCGTGCTGTTCTGCATCCTCGCGTTCATCGGCATTCTCTTTGTCGTCGTCCGCGCGCTGATGTTCGGCGACCCGACCTCCGGCTGGCCCAGCATGGTCTGCATCATTCTGCTGTGCAGCGGCGTCCAGCTGTTCTGCACCGGCATTGTGGGCGAGTACCTCGCCAAGACCTACCTGGAGGTCAAGCGCCGCCCCATCTACATCGTCGCCGAGACCGAAGAGGACAAAAAATAAACGATGGACTGGCAGAAAAAAGTGAGCCTGTGGTGGGCGAAAAACTTCCGCCCGCTGGTCGTGGCGCTGCTGGTCGGTTGCGGCGTACATTACACGATTTATGCTAACCAACTCGGCAATTTTGATGCCGTGCACATCGGTGCACTGTACACTGCCGATGGCTGGCCCGAGCATCTGTATTGGGAGACACAGCAGGGGCGTTGGGCGCTGCGCCTGCTGGATATGCTGCGCGGCGGCATCAATCAGCCTGCGCTTTCGGCATTGCTGATGCTGTTCCTCTACGCATTGGCGGGAGTGCTGTTAACGGATTTGTTTGCTGTGCGCAGCCGTGTGGCAAAATATCTTATCCCGCTTACACTGGTCTGTGCGCCCTATGTAGCGGAAGTTGAAACCTACCACTATTGCAGTGTGTCCTATGCGCTGTCTTTCCTGCTAGCGGTGCTGGCCGTGCGATCCGCCGTCTGCGGCGTGCGGTTTGTCTGGCTGATGGGTACGGTCTGCCTGGCGTTCGCGCTGGGAATGTATCAGGCCAATCTGGGCACAGCGGCGGGCTTGTGCGTCATGCTGCTGCTTCTGGCCGTTCTGCGCCGCCCCGGCGAATGGCAGGCCACCGGCCTGACTGCCCTGCGCATGGTGTTGATGGGCGGCAGCGGTGCGGCGCTGTATATGCTGATTTTAAAATTGTTCCTGCGGCTGTACGATGTGGGCCTATCCGGCATCAACGGTATCAACACCGTGGGAATGGGGACACTGCGCAATCTGCCGTTAGGCCTGAAAAACGCCTACTTTGATTTTTACGCCTACTTCTGCACCCACGGCATTGCCCAAAACCACTATGGGCAGATCGCGGGCTACCTGCTGCTGTTTGTGCTGGCGGCACTGGCCGGGCTGCGGTGGCTCGTCGTGCTGCACGACCGCAAGGCCGCCGCAGCGGCGGTGGTACTGGTGGCCCTGCTGCCCGCCGCAGCCAATGTGACCGACGTTATCAACACCGGGGCCACTGTGGCGCTGCGGATGGCGGGCTCACTGGCCATCGTGGTGCCGTTTGCCATCGCTGTGATCGACGCGGCTCCCGCACTGACGGAACGGGCATTCTCCTGGGGGATGGCGCTCTGCACGGCGTTCTGTGCGGTGCTGCTGCGCGGGTTTGCCGTGCAGGTCAACAACGACGCGGCGGTCATGCTGAAACAAAAGACCACAGTTGTGAACCTCGCCAACCGCCTGTGTACCCGGCTGGAAGAAAACGCCGACTACCAGAACGGTGCCGAGGTCGTGATCCTGGGTGAGCCGAAGCGCGGCGCGTACCCGGAGGAATCCCCGCTCAAGCCTATGGCCGGGGAACTGGCGCAGTTCGGCCCGCTCTCCTTCGACCCGACGTTCAACGCCCACGGCTGGTATGTGCTGGTGTGGGACGAGCTGGGCGTCCAGCTCAACGAATGCGCGGACGAGACTGTCCGTGCCATCAGCAATTCTGACGCGTTCAAGGCCATGCCCAACTACCCGGCAGATGGCTGTATCCAGACCATCGACGGCGTTGTCACGCTGAAGGTGGCAGATTTTCCGTTTTGAGAGCTGATAATCATGCGAGATATGACCAAGGGTGCCCCGCTGGGGCACCTCTTTCTGTATGCGGTGCCGCTGCTGCTGGGAAACTGGCTGCAGCTGGCGTACAATGCGGTGGACTCCATCATCGCGGGGCGGTTCATCGGGCAGGACGCGCTGGCCGCCGAGGGCGTGGCAGGGCCGGTCATGAATCTGGTGATTTTGGCCATCAGCGGTCTGTGCATCGGCGCGGGCGTACTGATGAGTGAGGCGTTCGGCGCAAAGCGGACCGCCCGCTTAAAAGAGACGTTGGCAACGACGCTGCTGTTCGGCGCGGCGCTCTGCTGTGCCGCCGCGGCGCTGGGCTGTGTGCTGACGCCGTGGGTCCTGCGCGCGCTGGCCGTGCCGGACTCGATTTTTGGCATCACCGGCATCTACCTGCGCATCACGTTCCTTGGTGCGCCGTTCACGTTTTTCTATAACGCGCTGGCGGCGGGCCTGAAAAGTGTCGGCGACAGCAAAACGCCGCTGAAATTCCTGGCGTTCTCCGCCGTGCTCAACGCGGTGCTGGATCTCATTTTAATTGGCGGGCTGGGTTTCGGCATTGTGTGCAGCGCCGTGACCACTGTCGTGGCCGAGGCCGCCAGCGCGCTGCTGGCCGCCGTCTACATGGCACGCCGCGTGCCGGAGCTTTGCCCCGGGCACGGGCAGTGGCGCATCCGCCGCGACCTGCTGGGGCCGATTTTGCGCTACGGCGCGGTGACGGCGGTGCAGCAGGCCGTGCAGCCGATCTGCAAGGTGCTCATTCAGGGGCAGGTCAACGCGCTGGGGGTCGGGGCTATCGCGGCGTTCAACGCGGTCACGCGGGTGGACGATTTTGCCTTCACGCCGGAGCAGAGCATTGCCACGGCCATTACGACCTACATTGCCCAGAACCGCGGTGCCGGGCAGACCGCCCGCATCCGCCGCGGCTTTGCGGTGGGCCTGCGGCTGGAGCTGGGCTATTGGCTGCTGATGGGCAGCCTGACGCTGCTGCTGCGCCGGGGCATCCTGTCCCTGTTTGTGGCAGGGGAGGGGGCCGCCGACGTCATTGCACTGGGCAGCACGTACCTGGGCTGGATGGCGGTGTTCTACGCCCTGCCCGCGCTGACGAACGGTTTCCAGGGCTTTTACCGCGGCATGGGCAAGATGACGACGACGCTGATCGGCACCTGCATACAAGCGGGGCTGCGCGCTGCCGCTGCTGCGGTGCTGGCCCCGCGGGTGGGCCTGCCCGGCATCGCCTTTGCCTGTGCCTTCGGCTGGTGCGTCATGCTGGCGTTTGAGGTGCCGTATTATTTTTGAACGTGCAGGGAGTTATAAGGCTTCCCCCGAGGGGGAGGGCAAAGAACGGCGGTCAGGGAGCTGGCCGCCGCTTTTTATTCTGTAAAATTTCCCCAATATCTCGCGTTTCCGATTGTAATTTCTTCGACAAAATGCTACACTAATACTATCTATCCACAGCATAAAATCTGCCCAAGAGAGGTAACGCACCGTGCCAGAAGAACGCAAAGTCTACCGCCGCCCTGCCCGGACGGCTGCGCCCGCCCCGCAGGCCGGGCAAGCGGCCCCGCGCCCCAACGCGCCCCCGCCGCCGAAGAAAAAGAAACGTCCCGGCGCCAAACGCCGCCGCAGCCGCCTTGTGCTGGGGCTGTGTTTGCTCTGCCTGCTGGTCGTGGTCATTGTGTCGGTGGTGCTGGTGCGCTGCTCGGCAGAGGAGAAAGGCCCCGCCGAGGCGGACTTCGGCACGCCCGCCGCGGCCTGGCAGAAGAACGATCTGGGCTACTACTTCAACACAAGCGGCCGGGCCATGCCCGCCGCGGTGCTCAAAGGCATAGACGTATCCAAGTTCCAGGGTGAGATCGACTGGGAAAAGGCCAAGGCTGCCGGCATCGACTTTGCCATCATCCGCTGCGGCTTCGGCGGCGAGTGGGACGGCCAGGAGGAAAACTGGGCGCAGGATGACCCCCAGTGGCGGCGCAACGCCGACGAATGCACCCGGCTGGGCATCCCGTTCGGCGCGTACCTTTATTCCTACGCCACGACGGTGGAGGAGGCCCGCAGCGAGGCCGACCACGTCGCGCGGCTGCTGGGCCTGACCGCTCCGCCGCAGGAGGGGCTGGACGACTACACCGCCGCGCCCTACCGGCTGAGCTACCCGGTCTACTACGACCTCGAGGATAAGTACATCAGCGGCGTTTTCCCCTCCGAGATGGCCGAGATCACGCAGGCGTTCTTTGACCGCCTGACCGAGTACGGCTACACCGGTGCGCAGGGGCTGTATGCCTCCCGCAACTGGGTACGCGCCCGCATGACGGATCCCGCCTTTGACAAATGGCGCGACAACCTCTGGATTGCGCGGTTCTCCGACGATCTGGACTACGCGGGCACCTACGATATGTGGCAGTGCACCTTCAGCGCCCCGGGCGCGGACTACGGTGTCCAGAGTGAGACGGTGGATCTGGATTTTGTCATGAGACCGTTTAAATTTACAGGTGTGTCCGCCTGCAACGGCAAGACCGCCGCGCCGGTTCTCCTGAACGATACCTACACCGACGAGCTGCACATGGACGGCAAGGACGCCTACGCCACGCTGGCAACGAACGAGCCGGGCGAGAAGGACGGCGGACGCAGGGTCTACTGGACGACGAGCGACAAGACCGTCGCCACCGTGGACAAAAACGGCACGGTCCGCGCCCGCACCGACAGCGGGGAATGCACGATCACGGCCACGCTGGCCGACGGCACCGAGAGCCTGACCTGCCGCGTGCGGGTCGGGGACATCACGGTCCCGATCTTTGCCACAGCGGGCCTGCGCGGGGACCGCGCTACGCTGGCGGACGCCGCCGCGCTCAAGGGCGCGACCCCGGATTCCATCCTGCTGGACGCGGGCGACAGCCTGCACGGCACCGAGAGCGCCAGCCTGACCGGCGGTATGGATATGCTGTCGGCGTTCTCGGCGGCGGGGTACGACCTGCACGCCATGGCGCTGACCGACTTTGCCTACGGTACGACCCGCCTGGTCAGCGACGCCAACATGGGCAGCGGCCCGTCGCTGGCGTCCAATCTGCTGAACAACGAGGGCACCGCCGTGTTCTACCGCTCCACAAGCTGGAGCCGCAACCGCGTGACCAATGGCCGGTACACTGTCGTGGAGCGCGCGGGGTATAAAATCGGCTTCTTTGTGCTGAACGACCCGGCGCAGGCCGCGGTCATCTCGGCGTCCAACGGGGAGTTCATCACGGCCCGCGACTGGACCGACACCGCCGCCGAGCAGATCACCGCCCTGCAGAACGCCGGGTGCGATGCCATCCTTGCGATTGTCTCCACCGCCCCGGCGGGCGACTGGCAGAAGGCCCTGCTGAGCCAGGGCGTGACGGCTATTATTGACGGCACAACGGCGGAAAACGGCACGAACGTGCTGGGCGCGGATCTGGGTCTGACCGGCGTAGCGCAGCTGGACCTGGTCTTTACCCAGGGCGGCGGCTGCCGCGTCGAAGTCCGGCAGCCTGTGGCGGCTGCCGAGATGGAGAGCCGCCGCGCCACTTGGCTGGCGATGAGCACCGCCGACGCCGCGCAGGCCGACACCGCCGCCGATGCCGCCGACCCCGGCAAGGACACCGAGGCCGTGGGCGGCAGTGACACCACCGCCCCCACCGAGACGGCAGACGCGGCCCAGCAGGCCGGTGCGGATGCCTATACCAGCGCCGCGGCGGAGATCGCCACGCTGGACGCCGACGACCAGAGTATCCTCTACACGCCGCTGTTCACCTACGCGGCCAACCCCGACGCCAACAAAACCATCAGCTTCGGCAACTATCTGGCGGCGCTCTACGCCGAGATCGTCACAAATGATCCGGCTACGGGGCTGCCGGAGGGGGCGTCCGTCGAGGCGTTCGCGGGCGGTGTGACCGAGCCGGAATACGGCGAGATCACCCGCGGGGATTTGATGGCCGCCCTGCCCGCGACAGGGCGCATTCAGCTGGTCAGCACCACCGCAGAAGCCGCCCGGGCGCTGGCCGACGGCGGCACGGTCAGCCGCGTCTACCAGAACAGTCTGACCGAGTACGCCCCCGAGGGGGATGTAGTCTACATCGTCACCGACACGGCGACTCTGGCCGGTCTGGGTGCGGAGTACACGGTCCTGCGCGATTACGGCGATGTCTTTTGGAGCGTTCGGATGAACATCAACGACCTGACCGCCAACTTTACCACAGAGTTTGTGCTGCCGGAGGCCCCGCAGTACGGGGTCGGGAGACGCGGCTAAAGGATTAACGGCAGTCTCCCGGGAACTTCTACTTTCTTTTGCCAACAAAAGAAAGTAGCAAAGAAAATTGCCGCTGTTTCGACGCGGTGCGGGGTTGTGCGCGTGGGGCCACAGTTGAGCGCAGCGAAACTGGGGAGCGCACAATGATTGCCCCCGCGGGGCAATCAACCGCAAGAGCGTGTTTGCGAAGCAAACTGGCGGCGCTCGTTGTGCGCCGCCAAGCGGGACCCGCGACCAAGGGGCTGCACGCCCCTAAGAACCCCAAAGAGGAAGTCGGAAGTCTCGGCGGCTAAACGGACGCAGTATTACTGTCCGTTCTTAACGCCGCCGAGCCTTCCTCCACCTTAAATTCGGGAGTTGCGGGGTTGCGAGCGTGGGGCCACAGTTGAGCGCAGCGAAACTGGGGAGCGAGCAATGTTTGCCCCTGCGGGGCAAACAACCGCACGAGCGGGTTTGCGCAGCAAACTGGCGGCGCTCGTTGTGCGCCGCCAAGCGCCCCCGAACCCCCGATGCTTTTAACGGCTGCTGTTCCCGCGATGGCCTCTGCTTTAAATCACTGCTCTGTAGGGGCGGCATATATGCCGCCCGCAACTGACCGTGGCCTCTCATCAACGGGCAGCCACCCGCCAACTTTCCGAACCCTTCCGGCCTGCTTCGCGGCCACCTCCCCTGATGGGGAGGCTTTCCTCGCGGGCTCCGCCCGCGCAAAAAGGCTCCCCTTTTAGGGGAGCTGGCAGAGCTTGCGAGGCCTGAAGGGTCCCGACGGGCTTTCCGTGGCCGCCCATTCCCGGTTCCACCCGCAACATCCCCAAATAAAGGAGGTTCTCCCACATGAAGCTCACATTCTTAGGCGCTGACCGGGAAGTGACCGGCAGCTGCACACAGCTGGAGGCGGCGGGACACCGCTTTCTGATCGACTGCGGCATGGAGCAGGGCCGCGACGTGTATGAGAACGCCGACCTGCCCTGCGCGCCCGGCACCTATGAGGCACTGCTGCTGACCCATGCGCACATCGACCACTCGGGCCGCATCCCGTACCTGTACAAAAACGGCTACCGCGGCCCCATCTATACCACCGATGCGACCCGCGACCTCTGCGCCATCATGCTGGAGGATTCCGCCCACATTCAGGAGCAGGAGGCCGAGTGGAAAAACCGCAAGGCCATGCGCAGCGGTGCCGAGATGATCGAGCCGGACTACACCGTTGAGGACGCGCAGAACGTCATGAAGCAGTTTGTGCCCTGCCCCTATGAGACGTGGCAGACGCTGTTCGACGGGCCAACCGGCAAAATCGAGATGCGCTTTACCGATGTGGGGCACCTGCTGGGCAGCGCGTCCGTCTCGCTGCGCATTGCGGAGCCGGGCCGCACGCCGGAGATCATCGTTTTCTCGGGCGACATCGGCAACACCCATCAGCCGCTCATCAAGGACCCGTCCAACCCGGGCCACGCGGATTACCTTGTTATGGAATCCACCTACGGGGACCGCAGCCACGGCCCGAAACCGGATTATATCGGCGATCTGAGCGCCGTGCTGCAATCGACGTTCGACAAGGGCGGCAATGTCGTCATCCCCAGCTTTGCCGTGGGCCGCACGCAGGAGCTTTTGTATTTTATCCGTCAGATCAAGGCCGAGGGCCGTATCAAGGGCCACGAAAACTTCCCGGTCTTTGTGGACAGCCCGCTGGCGAGCAAATCCACCACGATCTTCCGGGAAAACTTTGCCGAGTGCTACGACGATGAAGCCCTCGCCCTGGTGCAGAGCGGCCGGAACCCCCTGCAGTTCCCGGGTCTGCACGTCAGCGAGACGAAAGAGGAATCCATGGCCATCAACGGCGACCCGACGCCCAAGGTCATCCTCTCCGCCGCTGGCATGTGCGACGCGGGCCGCATCCGCCACCACTTAAAATATAACCTCTGGCGGCCTGAGTGTACGGTGCTGTTCGTCGGCTACCAAAGCCCCGGCACCTTAGGCAACGCGCTGGTCAACGGTGCGCAGGAGGTCAAGCTCTTTGGCGAGCCGGTGCAGGTCAGGGCCCGCATTGCGCAGCTGGGCGGGCTTTCGGGTCACGCCGACAAGGACGGGCTGGAAGCCTGGCTCCGCGCCTTTGACGAAAAGCCGAAGTTCGTCTTTGTCAACCACGGCGAGGACGCCGTCGCCGAGCACTGGGCCAACCATCTGAAGGAGGAGGGCTACGAGGCCGACGCCCCCTACAACGGCTCGATCTGGATCGCCGCCGAGGGCCGCGTCGCCTGCGCCGAGGTCGGCAACACCCGGAAGATCATCAAGACAAAATCCGCCGAGACCGTGCGCACCAGCGCGGCCTATGACCGTCTGGCCAACATGGGCCAGCGCCTGCTGGAGGTCATCCGCCACAACCAGGGCGGGGCCAACAAGGACCTTGCAAAATTTGCCAGCCAGATCGCTGCGCTGTGCGACAAATGGGATCGATAACATTGACAAAAGCAAAAGGAATATGGCAGACGCTGCCCGCACCCCTGCGCGGCGCGGCGACCCTGCTGGCAGTGCTGGCGCTGGCCGCGCTGTTGACCACGGTGCGGCACAATGCCAGCGCCTACCTGACCGGCGTGTGGGATACGGGCTCCCAGACGCTCGTCTATGGCCGCATCCACCAGATGGAGCAGGGGCAGCACGCCCCCGGCGGCTTTCTGGGTGTCTACACCGACGATTGGAGCGACGACACGAACCGCGCACTGTTCCGGGACGACACCCCCACCGACGCGGCGGCGTTCCACCCCTACACCCACCAGTCGGGCTTGCAGGGCTGGCTGTTCGGCGGGGTCAACCGTCTGCTGCGGCACTGGCTGCCCGGCGGTCTGGCGCGGGAAACCGCCCTCTACTGGCTGAACAGCACGCTGTTCTACGCGGCGGAGCTGCTTGCGGCGCTGGCCGTGTGGGAAGAATTCGGCCCGCTGGCGGCAGCGTTCGGGTTTGCGTCGGTGCTGCTGGCCCCCTGGCTGCAGCGCGGCATGAAGGACCTGTACTGGTGCCTCTGGACCTGGCTGCTGCCGCTGCTGGCGGCGCTTTGGCTCTGCCATTGCACCCGCGTGCGCGGCAAAACGCCCCGCGGGTGCTGGCCGCTGGTGGCCGCCGCCTGCATGGTGCGCTGCATGTGCGGGTTTGAATTTGTCACAACATTTTTGATCCTGTGTGAGACCCCGCTCTGCTACGCTGCCGCCAAGGCGTATTTTGTGCGGCGCGACCCGCACGGCGCGCTCGTCTGGCTGGGCCGCACCGTCGGGGCGGGTGTCTCGGCGCTGGGCGGTGTGACTGCGGCGCTGGCGCTCTGGTTCGCACAGGAATGGCTCTGCTTCGGCAGCGCGGCGGACGCCTGGCAGAACATGACCCGTGCCGTCACGGACCGCGTCAGCCTGACGGACGGCGCGGTGCGGGACGTGAACGTGCCGCAGGTGCTCGCGCAGTATTTCCGTGAGAGTACGGAGCTGCTTTTGCAGCTCGGGCCCGTCAGTGTCACGGCATGGCAGCTGCTGCTGTTTGCGCTGCTGGTCGGCGCGGTGAGCCTTGTTGTCTGCCTGCGCCGCGGCACGGCGGCGCAGCTGGTGCCGCCGTGCATCGTCTGGGGGCTGGGGCTGGCGGCCCCGGCGTCCTGGATGGTGCTGTCCAAGGCGCACGCTGCGATCCATACCCACCTTGTACCGATGCTGTGGCACTTTGCGTTTGTGCCGATCAGCTGTATGCTGCTGCCGGTGCTGGCAAAACTCATGATCCCGGGGAGGAAAAAAGACCTTGTGGCATCCCATTAAACACTACAAAACGATCCGCCATCACAAAATGCTGGTGATGAAAAACTGCTTCCGCTGCGGGCTGTACTGGCAGGGCCTGACCCACGATTTAAGCAAGCTGGCCCCCGTGGAGTTCTGGGCCGGGGCCAAATACTGGCAGGGGACGTGCAGCCCCAACAACGCCCAGCGCCAGGCCGAGGGCTACAGCGCCGCCTGGCTGCACCATAAGGGCCGCAACAAGCACCATCTGGAATACTGGATCGACTACGCTCCGGACGGCGACCATGCCATGGCCGGTATGCGGATGCCCGCCCGCTACGTGGCCGAGATGGTCTGTGACCGCATTGCCGCCAGCAAGAACTATAAGGGCGACAAGTACACCGACGCCGCGGCGTGGGAGTACTATGACCGCAGCAGGGACCACTACATCCTGCACCCCGAGACCCGCAAGGAGCTGGAGACCTGCCTGCTGATCCTGCGCGACGAGGGCGAGGACGCCTGCTTCCGCTACATCCGCACCGAGCTGCTCGGCAAAAAAGCATAAGAAAAAGACCCCCGCAGCGTCAGGTGCTGCGGGGGTCAGTGTTTTATGTAGGTTGAGTTCCGTCATTCCCGGCGGGAACATCTGCATCGGAGGTGCTCTCCGGGGGCGTGGGTGTCGGCTCAGTTGACTCTGGGGGAGTTGGTGTCGGCTCAGTTGACTCTGGGGGAGTTGGTGTCGGCTCAGTTGACTCTGGGGGAGTTGGTGTCGGCTCAGTTGACTCCGGGGGAGTTGGTGTCACCTCGGGCGTCGGGGACGGGGTGGCCGTGACCTCGGGGGTCGGCGTCGGCGTGGTCTCCACATAGCTGTCACTCGTGCTCTCGCTGTCGGCGGGCTTCTCCGTCGGCTCGGGCGTGGCCGTCGCCGTGGCGGTGCTGGAGGAGCTGACCACCGGCACCGTGTAGACCACGGCGTCCTTGTCGCCGGTGTGCTTCGGGATTGTCGTCAGCGCGGGGCGGTCATCTTCGGTAATGTAGCTGTGGGTGCGGATGTAGTTGAACAGCGCGTCCATCGCCGTGCGGGTCAGATGAATGCCGTCGCTCGTCTCCACATAGCCGCTCTTGGCGTAGCCGGTGACGGAATCCTTCAGCACCTCGGCGCTGTTCAGGAACTTCCAGCCCTTCTCCTGGCACATTTCGACGAGCGCTTTGTTGTACTCGTCCACCTGGGTCTGGGTCAGGCTCTGGTTGGAGTGCTGCTGCCCGATGGGCGGGATGGCGTTGACGATGATGTCCACGCTGGGGTAGGCGGTGACGATGGCCTCGATGCCGGTCTGGTAGTTTTTGACGAAGTCCGCGGCCTTATAGCCGGGGTTCAGGTCGTTCGTGCCGAAGGTCAGGATGACCCGGCGCGGCTGCAATTTCGCCACGGCCTGGGGCATCGTGATGTAGCCGGACGAAGTGCTTACCTGCACGCAGGCAAAGGTCGCCAGGCTCTTGGCGGTCATGCCCACCGAGCCGATGGCGTTGTCGTAGCTGCAATAGTCGAACATGCGGTACATGCGGGCTGTGTTGCTGTCGCCCAGAAACAGCGTCTCGTCCACATAGCTGTCGCCCGCGTCGGCGGCCTGCTCAAGGATCGTCGAGGTGTAGGCCTGGGTATCGATGGTGTTTTCCTCTTTATTATAGCCGCTCTCGACGACCATGGACGCGCTGTCCACGGTGGAGACGCTCTGGGCGTCCGCGCCGCCGAGGTCGATGCCGCCGATGAGCACCAGCGAGATGCCGACGCTGACCAGCAGCATGACGCTGCACAGAGCCAGCACCAGATACATCTTGCTGCGCATATCCAGCGCTTTTTTCTTTTGTGATTTGGTTTTGCCTGCCATGAAAGGCTCCTTTCGCGTGGGAGCATGGAGTGTTTACACAATATGTAAATCCATTTTACACCATTTCCCACCGGAACGCCAGTCTTTTTGCAATTTTTACATAATTTGCCGCAAAACAAAAACCCCGCCGAAGCGGGGGTAAACAGAAATGAGGATGTTGAATTGAAAAGGCTTCCCCTGAGGGGCTGCGCCCGCAGGCGCGTGTCGGAGCGCAACCGCCGGAGGCGGCTCTTAGCGCGGAGACTGAAGCTGTCCGCGAAGCGGACTGATGAGGGCGGAGTTTGCCAGCAGTACCCGTTTACGGTCTGCATCCGGCAACTTCCCCCTCATCCGGCCCTGCGGGGCCACCTTCCCCCCAAGGGGAAGGCTTTGGGAGAATCACTCCTTCGGCAGCAGATGTGCCTTCTCCAGGGCGGGGCGCAGGGCGATGTACAGGACAACGGCGCAGACGGTGGAGAGCAGGGAGTTGACCAGCGTCACACCGCTGGCGATCTTGGTCACGACGGAGACGAACTCCGCGGGCTGGCCAAAGATGTACAGGTTGCGGAAGTAGCCGATGAACGGGTCGATGAACACGTTGACCAGCAGGCCGCTGAAGGCCGACGCCGTGACGGCGGCCACGTACTTGAACTTGCTGCCGGTGGGGAAGGTCCTGAGGTGGATGACCTTGTGGGACACCGCGCCGCAGACCAGACCGATGATAAATTTCAGAATAAAGGTCGTGATGGCGTAGCCCGGGTCACCGGCGACAACATCGGCCAGCGCCAGGCCGATGGCACCGGCCAGACCGCCGGACACACCGTCCAGCAGCATGGCGGTCAGCGCCGTGAAGGTGTTGCCCAGATGGAAGCTGGACCCCGTGCCAAAGACGTTCGGGATGCGGAAGAACTCATACGCGACAAAGCTCAGCGCGGCCATGATGCCGATGATGCTGATTTTCTGCACGGTGAATTTCGTTTTGGTCAGCGCTGCGATCAGCAGTGCCAGGGCTGCTACGACGAACAGCAGCAGCCACATCGTTGCGGTAGACATAGTTTCGTACACCTCTATTGACATTTTCCTTCCGGGAAGGTATGTTTTTATTATACTGATTTCTGGCTCTGAATAAATGCTCAGTTTTTAAATTTTTTATGGGGCCAGTGTGGAGGACTGTCATGATAGAGTTGGACGCCGACCAAAAAACGCCGCTGTATGAGCAGCTGTACGCCGCCCTGGCGGATGAGATCCGCACCGGCCAGCGCGCACCCGGAACGCCGCTGCCGGGCCGCCGCACGATGGCTGCGCAGCAGGGCGTCAGCGTCAACACGGTGGACGCCGCCTACCAGATGCTGGCCGCCGAGGGTCTGGCCGAGCCGCGCCCCCGCAGCGGCTTTTATGTGCAAAAGACCTACGGCATGCTGCACAGCCGCGCCCGCCACGCACCCGCCGCCCCTGCACCGCAGCCGCCCGCCGCGCCGCAGCCGGTCTACGACCTGTCCACCGGCAGCGTGGACACGGCGCTGTTCCCGGCGCGCAGCTGGGGACGCATCCAGAAGGAGCTGCTCTACCAGCGACCCGAGCTTTTACAGCGCGGCGAGATGCAGGGCGACGCCCCGCTGCGCACACAGATTGCGGAATATTTGTCGGTGTACCGCGGTGTGGAATGCACGCCGGAGCAGATCGTCGTCGGCGCGGGCATTGAGTATCTGCTCGGGTGCCTGGCGCACCTGTTCAGCGACGGCATGGCGGCCATCGAGAACCCCGGCTACTTCCGCACGCGGACGGTCCTGCAGAACAGCGGCATTCCCTGCACGCTGGTGGACATTGACCGCGAGGGCCTGCCCGCCGACGCGCTGGAAAAAAGCGGCGCAAACCTCTGCTATCTGACGCCCAGTCATCACTTTCCGACGGGTGTTACGATGCCCGCGACCCGCCGCGCCCAGCTGCTGGCCTGGGCAGCGGCCCGGCCCGGGCGGTACATTTTGGAGGACGACTACGACTCGGAGTTCCGCTTTGATACGCGCCCTCTGCCCAGTTTGCAGGGCATGGCGGGCCCGGACGGCCCGGTGGTCTACCTGACGACGTTTTCAAAAAGTCTGGCCCCGGGCATCCGCATTGCCTGCATGGTGCTGCCGCAAAGCCTGCTGGCGCGCTATCGCCGGGATTTTGCGACCTACGCCAACACGGTCAGCCGCTTTGAGCAGCAGACGCTTTGCGAGTTCATGGCGGGCGGGTATTTCACGCGGCATCTTGCCCGGATGCGCCTTGCCTACAAGCGCCGCATGGAGGCGTTTGCGGCAGCGCTGCGCGCGGCGCTGCCGGGCGTGGAGCTGGACGGTGTACACAGCGGGCTGCATTTTCTGCTGACGCTGCCGGGGGCCGGCGGCGAGCGTGCCATGGTCGCCGCCGCGGCGCAGCAGGGCGTGCGGCTGCGCGGCCTGAGTGAGTATTATCTCGCCCGGCCCGAACTCTGCCGGGCGGATACCGTGGTAGCGGGGTACTCGGCCCTGAAGGAGGACGATGTGGAGAAGGTGGCGCAGGCGCTGGCGAGGGCGTGGCTATCGTGAATGCCCCTGTAGGGACCGGGCATGCCCGGCCCGCAGCCTTGCCGCTGCCGCCCGTTTATCTTTCGCATCGCAGGGAGCGGTCTTGACCGCTCCGCGGGGCGTCGGGGACGCCGCCGCCTACAGGGCGATCCGTAAACCTTCCGCCGCCGTACACGCCTGCGGGCGGATATGGAATCCG
>ERZ1673748.731-NODE-731-length-40418-cov-22.230062_pt1 | contig 40418 bp, 26 predicted proteins | sample MGYA00580196_ERZ1673748 | MGnify/ENA primary metagenome ERZ1673748 (study PRJEB41218, sample SAMN15661796) | gut metagenome | host: Homo sapiens | place: Canada: London | collected 2015-08-20/2019-03-30 | study: EMG produced TPA metagenomics assembly of...
TGCCTCTTGACAATGTCCTGCTCATATTAAAAGGAACGTCCCCAAGTGCCAACAAGGGCAACGCCGCAGGTTGAGGACGGACAGCGAAAGCGTTCCTAAGCGAGCAAGGTGGCGTGAAAGAGGAGGGCATAGGCCTTGTGGCCATGCCCGACGATTGAACGCCAGATTGCCGCCTAGGAACGTTTGCAGCGTCGAGCGGTTACGGCGTTTGGCAAAACGCCGTAACTTAATAAGTTTGGTACCTTGACATTGGTTTCTCATGCTCCTAGATTGGTTAGGCACAAAACAATTCCACTACCTAACTAAAGAAAGGAGCAACACTAATTCATGTGCGATGAACCTCTTAACCTTTGTTCGCACGAGCCCGACGGCGACCCGTCACAGCCGGCGGATGCACCCGAAGCGGTTAGCTCAGAAGACAAGCTTGCCAAGCGCATCCTCAATGGCCTGGGCTTTTGCGGCCATTACATGCATTTTCATGGCGGAGGCGTGTCCGGCAAGGCGCCCATCATCTGCCTGCTGGCCAAGCAACCCGGCGGCGAGATGTCGCAGCAGGAACTCGGCATGCACTTTGACCTCAAGCCGGGGTCGCTTTCCGAGATCCTGTCCAAACTCGAGCTCAACGGCCTCATCGAGCGCAGCCGTAACCCCAAGGATCGACGGCAGCTCACCATTCGCCTGACCGAAACCGGCCGGGAAAACGCCCGCATCGACCAGGCAGCCCGCATTCGCTTTAGAGAGCAGGCCTTTAGTGCCCTCACCCACGACGAGCGCGAGCAGCTCGCCGAAATGCTCGAGAAAATCCGTGTAACCTGGGAGGAACTGGATGATTAAAACCCTCATGGGCAGCATCCGCGACTATATGAAAGTCACTGTTGCCACGCCATTGCTCGTGCTTGGCGAGGTGCTCTGCGAGATGCTGATTCCATTTATCACCGCCAACCTGATCGACGCCATCAAAGACGGCGCCACCGTAGCCGAAATGCTTCCCACCGCGGGCTTTTTGGTGCTCATCGCGCTGACGTCGCTTGCTTTTGGCGCCGCTGCCGGCGTCACCTGCAGCCATGCGAGTTGCGGCTTCGCTAAGAACCTGCGTCACGACCTGTTCTACAAGATCCAGACGTTCAGCTTTGCCAACATCGATGAGTTCTCGAGCTCCTCGCTCGTCACGCGCCTGACCACCGACATCAACAACGTGCAGCAGGCTTTTATGATGATCATCCGTATCGCCGTGCGCGCGCCGCTGGTCTTGATCTTCGCCTTTACCATGGCATTTATCATGGGCGGCAGCGTCGCCATGGTCTACCTGATCATCATTCCACTGCTGGGCTTTGGACTGTTCTTTATCATCTTTAAGGTGCGCCCCATCTTCTCGCGCGTGTTCCACAAGTACGACGCCCTTAACGAGTCCGTCGAGGAAAACGTCACCGGCATGCGCGTGGTCAAGAGCTACGTGCGCGAAGACTTTGAGAAGGAGAAGTTCGCGACCGCCGCGCGCGACGTCCAGATGGACTTCACCCGCGCCGAGAAGCTGCTCGCCTTTAACAACCCCATGATGAACATCTGTGTCAACGGCGCGTTTGTCGTCATCATCTACCTGGGCTCCAAGCTCATCATCACGAGCCAGGGCACGCTGTTCGACGTGGGCCAGCTCTCCTCGATCTTTACCTATGGCTTCCAAATCCTCATGAGCCTGATGCAGCTGTCGATGATCTTTGTCATGGTGACCATGGCCGACGAATCGGCTCACCGCATCACCGAGGTGCTGGCCGCCGAGCCCACGATCGCCGATCCCACCGAGCCCGTGCTCGAGGTTGCCGACGGTTCTATCGACTTTGACCACGTGAGCTTTAAGTATTCCGCGCATGCGAAGCGCCAGGCGCTCGACGATATCGACCTGCACATTAAGAGCGGCGAGACCATCGGCATCATCGGCGGTACCGGCTCGGCCAAGTCCACGCTCGTAAACCTCATCGCCCGCCTGTACGACACCACCGAAGGCACCGTGCGCGTGGGCGGCGTGGACGCGCGCGACTACGACTTGGACGCGCTGCGCCACCAAGTGGCCATGGTGCTGCAGAAAAACGTGCTGTTTAGCGGCACGATTGCCGAGAACCTGCGTTGGGGCGACCCGAACGCCACCGACGAAGAGGTCCGCGAGACCGCGCATCTGGCCTGCGCCGACGAGTTTGTCGACGGCTTCCCCAAGGGCTATGACACCTGGATCGAACAGGGCGGCTCCAATGTTTCCGGCGGTCAGAAGCAGCGCCTGTGCATTGCGCGTGCCCTGCTGCGTCGCCCCAAGATCTTGATCCTGGACGACTCCACCAGCGCCGTCGACACCAAGACCGACGCCAAGATCCGCGCAGGCCTGGCAAGCTATCTGCCCAACACGACCAAGCTCATCATCGCCCAGCGCATTAGCTCCGTGCAGGACGCAGACCGCATCATCGTCATGGAGGGCGGCCGTATCGCTCAGATCGGCAACCACGACGAACTGCTCAAGACGAGCGAGATCTACCGCGAGACCTTTACCTCGCAAAACAAGATGTCTGCCGAAGGCGAAGGGGCCGTCAAGGCCGACACCGAGGCATCCGTAACGCAAGCTCAGACCCAGGAAGGGGGCGAGGCACATGAGTAAGGCAACTACCGCCGAGCGCGCGCTCAACCGCAAGGGCGGCACCATGTCGCGCCTCATCAAGACGCTCTTTGGCTTCTACCCCGTGCTTTTGCCCCTCGTCGTCGTCGGCGTGGTGCTCTGCGCCATCATCAACTCCATCGGCGCGACCTTCCTTCAGAGCGCCCTGCAGATTATTAGCGAATCGTGGCAGTCGGGCGATTGGGAAGCCGCGCAGCCCAAGATCGCACAGCTCGTGACCACCCTCGCCTGCATCTACGGCGTCGGCATCCTGTCCTCGCTGTTCTGGAACCGCGCCATGGCCATCGTCACGCAGGGCTCGCTCGAGAAGCTGCGCGAGAAGATGTTCAACCGCATGCAGGACCTGCCGATCCGCTACTTCGACACACACCAGCGCGGCGACATCATGAGCCACTACACCAACGACATCGACACGCTGCGCCAGATGATCAGCCAGTCGCTGCCCAACCTGCTCATGACGACCATCGTCATCGTCACGGTGTTCTTTATCATGCTGTACTACAGCGTTTGGATGTGCCTGGTCATTGTGGCAGGCGTCGCCTTTATGACCTTTATGACCAAGCTGCTCGGCTCCAACTCCGCGCGCTTCTTTATTGCGCAGCAGACCGAGCTCGGCGTTGTCGAGGGCCATATCGAGGAAGTCATGAACGGCCAGAAGGTCGTCAAGGCATTCTGCCACGAGTCTGCCGCCGAGGCCGATTTTGACGAGCGCAACGAAAAGCTCTTCGAGGTCTCGCAGAAGGCCAACATGTACGCCAACATCCTCATGCCCATCCTTATGAACCTGGGAAACCTGCTCTACGTGCTGGTCGCACTGGCAGGCGGCATTTTCCTGGCGCTGGGCGTGCCCAACCTGAGCATCTCGGGCATGGCACTGTCCATCGCCGTCGTGGTGCCGTTCCTCAACATGACCAAGCAGTTCTGCGGACAGATCGGCCAGATCTCGCAGCAGATCAACGCCGTGGTCATGGGCCTCGCCGGCGCCGACCGTATCTTTGAGCTCATCGACGAGGAGCCCGAAGCCGACGAAGGCTATGTGACGCTCGTCAACGCTCAGGTGAACCCCGACACCTGGCAGCTCGAGGAGGCCGACCACCACACCGGCATGTGGGCGTGGAAACATCCGCACCGCGCAACCGGCGAGATCGAGTACGTGCCGCTGCGCGGCGACCTGGTCATGGACAACGTCGACTTTGGCTACACGCCCGACCACGAGGTATTGCACGGCGTGTCCGTGTTTGCCAAGCCGGGCCAGAAGGTCGCGTTTGTCGGCGCCACCGGTGCCGGTAAGACGACCATCACCAACCTCATCAACCGCTTCTACGACATCGCCGACGGCAAGATCCGCTACGACGGCATCAACGTCAACAAGATCCGCAAGGCCGACCTGCGCCGCTCGCTGGGCGTCGTGCTGCAGGACGTGAACCTGTTCACCGGCACCGTGATGGATAACATCCGCTACGGCAATCTGGATGCCACCGACGAGGAGTGCATCGCGGCGGCAAAGCTCGCCGGCGCGGACGACTTTATCACCCGCCTGCCCGACGGCTACGACACGATGCTCACCGGCAACGGCGCCCAGCTGTCGCAGGGCCAGCGCCAGCTGATCTCGATCGCACGCGCCGCCGTCGCCGATCCGCCGGCGATGATCCTGGACGAGGCAACGTCGAGCATCGATACCCGCACCGAGGCCATCGTGCAAGCCGGCATGGACAAGCTCATGGAAGGCCGCACGACGTTTGTCATCGCACACCGCCTGTCCACCGTGCGCAACTCCGACGCGATCATCTGCCTGGACCACGGCCGCATCATCGAGCGCGGCAACCACGACGAGCTGATCGCCAAGCGCGGATACTACTATCAGCTCTATACCGGAGCGTTTGAGCTGGAGTAGTTCGGCCCGCCGAGATGGCCGATTTGCCGCTCATTCGTCGGGCATGCCCCTAATGTCAATGCCCTCCTCTTTCGGGGCAAATCGACTCATCTCAACGACCCAAACACAATGCGCCGCAACGAATAAAGCCTCCGCAGCCACACGAGCTGCGGAGGCTTTTTTCATGCCGGCCGGAAACCGTATCCCACTTTTCGGGCCCAAAATGGGATGCCGTTTCCCGCTGGACCCCCTCCGGGAAACGGCATCCCATTTCAAGGGCGTAAACCGGGATGTAGTTTCCCCTAACGGCACCTTTGGGAAGCCGCATCCCACTCTAGACGCACAAAACGGGATGAGCTTTCCCATGGTGATCCAAGACCAGAAGCATGTCCGATAGCGCGGCCAGGTCAAGAACAACAAGGCAAGCGTCACGCCAATTTGGACGAGCGTCTGCTGCAGTTTGAGGCTGCTGGCCCATATGGTAGAGTTAACCACCCATGAATTTCAGCACACTGCGTGCTACCTGTTCTTTTGTCATTTAGGGGAGTGAACTTGTGAATACTTCTGTCGCCAAGAAGGCCGGCCAGGCGGTGCGCCTGCTCATGATGGTGCTCACGGCAGTTCTCATCTTCTTCTTCATCAATGTTATGCTGCTCGTCTCCGATATCCAGGGCACGGCGCGCGTGGTCAACTACGCCGGTCTGGTTCGCGGTACCACGCAGCGAATCGTTAAGCTCGAGGACGCGGGCCAGCCTCAAGATGACCCGCTTAAAGCCGTGGATTCATACATCAACGGTTTGCGTTACGGAAGTGACGACCTCAACCTCGTCCGTCTCGACGACGATGAGTATCAGGCAAAAATGACCGAGCTTGCAAATTATTTTGATGAGCTTTGCACCGAGATCATCCGCGTGCGCGAAGTCGGCTATGAGAACACCGACATCATCTCCATGAGCGAGGAGTTCTTTGGCATTTGCGACGATGCTACGCGACTCGCAGAGGACTACTCTCAGGAGAAGGCGTCGGCACTCAACTATCTCGAGGGCCTGGTGATCATCGACATCATGGGCTTGGTGGCGACCTTTGCGGTCGAACTTGTTCGCGCGGTGCGAACTGCCGCGCTCAATCGCGAACTGCAGAGCAAAGTCTATCTCGACGAAGCCACGGGACTGCCCAACAAGAACAAGTGCGAGGAGGTCTTGGGGCAGGAGCAGCCTGTCTCCGCGGAGGCGCCCGTTGCGGTGTGCGTCTTCGACCTTAACAATCTGCATACGGTCAATAACAGCTTCGGCCACGAAAAGGGCGACGAATACATCCGTTCTTTTGCCCGGCAACTGGGAAGTGTGGCGTCCGAGACGTGCTTTGTGGGCCGCGACGGCGGCGATGAGTTTATCGCGGTGCTGTGGGATGCCGATCGGGCTGCCGTGGAGTCCTGTCTCGCTCGGGTTCGTGCGAACGTGAACGAGTATTCCGAAGTCCACCCCGACATGCCTATCAGCTATGCGGTGGGCTATGCGCTTTCCAGTGATTTTGATGAACCGCCTACGATGCGCGAGCTCTTTTCCCAGGCCGACAAGAACATGTACGTCGATAAGAACCGCGTAAAGACAGCCGAGGCAGCCGGGCCGCAACGCGAGGACCGCTAAACCCGTAGCAAAGGGTAGCTAATTTGGGACGGGACTCTTTTGGCTACTTGAGGAGTTGGGCCATGGCGTTGACGAATTTTTGTACTTGGAGGGTGGGCTCGAGCGGATAGTGCAAAAAGACCGGCACCTCTCGCCCGCACAGGAACGGCACGCCCACAAAGGCCGGGTGCACCCCCGACCATGCGCCGCAGGTGAGCACCGCGTCGCCCTTTTCCTCTGCCTCGTTAAAGAGCGCAAAGTCAAAGCTGTCCACGTCGATCACGTCTACGCCGCCGTCGGCCAACAGATCGATACGCAGACTGTCCATAGCGTCGTTGCCGTGACGGAGCACGCGCAGGCGCATGCCCTCTAAGTCGGCAACTGTGATGCGCGTCTTGCGCGCCAGCGGGCTCGTGCGCGGCAGGTCGATATAAAACGGCACGTTAACGATGCGAAGCTTTTGGCAGGCGTCGCCCCAGCGTGGAGTAGAAAAACTCGACTGCACTACATCCACCTCGCGGCCCAAGCTGCGCATGACGGATTCGCGCTCGTCATAGAGGTCGCTTACCGGCACGATCTCAAATCGCAGCGATGGTTCCAGATCGTGGATGTCCGACCACATCGACAGCGTTTGGCGCCCCGGGCACATCATCGACACGCCCAGGCGCACGGCCCCGCCATCGCCTGCCGCGCGTCGGGCACGGCGCAGCGCGTCCTCGGACTGCCGCATGATCGAACGTGCATCGTCCACCAGCAGAGCACCTGCCGGCGTCACCTTAACACCAGAATGCGAGCGCTCGAACAACGTGATGCCGAACTCGGCCTCGAATCCCGACACCTGTTTGACGAGCGCCGGGGTCGACACGCGCAATTTTGCCGCCGCACGCGAGAAGCTTCCCAGCTCCGCGGCGGCCGATATGGCCTCAAGTCGTCGATCGTACACGTCAATCTCCTGTTTCCAGACGTATGGCAATGAACTGCCAAGGGGGTCGTTTTGGCAGGTCACACACTAAATTAGGGACACATCGTCTTGCGAGCTATAAACCTACGGTTAACGCCATTCTAACAAATATGCAATTCACCTGCGCAAATGCAAAGCATACGATAACCTGCGAAAACCACGTGGGTCGGTTAATGGGAGCGACTCACCGGGAGGCACAAGAAGGGAAGTTCCTATGAGCAATTGGCTTAAGCTCGAGGGCGATGTCTGCGCCGTGACCGGCGCGCTCGGCGGTATGGGCGTCGAGATTTGCCGCGAGTTCGCCCGCAACGGCGCCAACGTCGTCCTGCTCGACCTGGACGAAGAGAAGGTCAAGGCCGCTGCCGCCGACCTCGCCGCTGAGTTTGGCATCCACGCCGAGGGTTACAAGATGAACGCCACCGACGAGGCCGAGGTTCAGGCTGCCGTCGACGCCACCATCGCCGACTTCGGCCGCGTCGACGTTCTCGTCAACACCGCCGGCATCCTGCGCTTCGCCGCCATGGAGGACCTGCCGCTGAGCGACTGGGAGCAGGTGCTCAACGTCAACCTCACCGGTTACTTCATCACCTCGCAGCGCTTTGGTCGCGAGATGATCAAGGCCGGCCAGGGCCGCTTGGTGCACATCTCGACCGTCGCCAGTCACTCCCCCGAGACGTTCTCGGGCGTGTACAGCTCCACCAAGGCGGGCGTCAACATGATGTCCAAGATGCTGGCTGCCGAGTGGGGCCCCTACGGCGTGCGCTCCAACTGCGTCGAGCCCTGCTTCGTCAAGACCCCCATGTCGGCAAGCTTTTACGCCGACCCCGAGGTCGAGAAGAGCCGCAGCCGTCTGATCGCCACGCGTCGCATCGGCGAGGTGAGCGATATCGCCAACGCCGTCATGTTCCTGGCGTCCACGCGCTCGGACTTCACCACCGGCGACGCCATCAAGGTCGATGGCGGCTTCTCCAACATGATGGGCGACCTCACCGCCAAGCCCGGCGGCCGTCGCGCCTATGCCGACAACTACCTTAAGAACAAGGGTGTCGAGCTCTGGTCCGATGAGTCCGGCGTCGCAAAGCCAACTGACCAGTAACCAACCTGACAGGGAGGCCCCGCGGACACGCCCGCTCCTCCCCCGTATCGATTAGAAAGAGTCCAATGGCTTCCACCAACTCCAACAAGGGTCGCGCTGTCGTGCTTTCCGCCGCGTGCGTCACCATGTTCTTCATCAGCTCCATCGCGCTGTATTCCGTCGTAAGCAAGAACCTGCTCGCCGTCTACCCCGAGTGGTCCAGCGCCCTTACCTGGGCCTTCCCCGTCTTCCAGACCATCATGGCCGTGACGGGCATCTTCGCCGGCCGCATCTCCGATAAAATCGGCCCCCGCAACGTCGTGATCGCCGCCGCCGTGTGCTACGGCGTGGGCTGGTTCATGTCCGGCACCGTCACCGAGCCGTGGCAGTTCTACCTGTGGTTCTCGCTCGTTGCCGCCGTCGGCAACGGTCTGGGCTACAACCCGGCGCTCACCACCGGCCAAAAGTGGTTCATCGACAAGAAGGGCCTCGCCTCTGGCATCACCCTCGCTGCTTCGACCGCCGGCCCCGCCGTGCTGTCCCCGGTGCTCGCCTCGCTGCTCATCCCGAGCCTTGGCATCTTCGGTGCTCTTAAGGCACTCGGCGTCATCTTCTTTGTGACGATCGCCGCCTCCGCCCTGTTCCTGAAGGCCCCCGAGGCCGGTTGGCTGCCCGAGGGCTTCGAGGCCCCCAAGGGCGGCGCGCACGCTGGCACCTTCGGCGACCTCACCCCGGGCGAGATGGTCAAGACCCCGCGCTTCTGGGTCCTCATCGTCACCTTCGCCTTTGCCGCCACCGCGGGCACCCTGCTCGTGGGCAAGGTTGCCTCCATCGCCGCCGTTCAGCTCTTCGCCGACCCCACGAGCGCCGCGGCCGTCGCCCTCGGCGGTGTGGTGGTCTCCGTCAACACCTGCGCCAACCTGGTCGGCCGTCTGTCCTTTGGCCAGATCATCGACAAGCTCGGCGCCTATAAGTCGCTGCTCATCAGCCTTGTCGTCACCATCGTCGCACTCGTCATCATGTCGATGAGCTTTACGCAGGCCATGTTCTTTGTGGCGCTCGCTCTGCTCGGCTTTAGCTTTGGCGCCCTGCTCGTCATCTACCCGCCGCTCACCGGTGGCGCCTTTGGCACCAGCAACATCGGTGTCAACTACGGCATCATGTTTTTGGGCTATGCCGCTTCCACCTGGATCAGCCAGCCCATCACCGCCGTGCTGTATCACGCCGAGGCCGGCAGCGCCGCCTACCAGCAGTCCTTCTACGGCGCCATTGTGATCGCCGCCATCGCCGTCGTGCTCACCGTCTACATGATGGTCTCCGACAGCAAGAAGAAGTCTGCCTAGTTTTACCGATGCGACAAAGGGACGGCCCCTTTGTCGCATTCCACCGGTCACCAGTATTAAGGAGTCGAAATGTCTGAGCTCAACCCCGTCCGCATTGCCGTTATCGGCGCCGGCGCCATGGGCCGCAACCACATCCGCTTTGTCACCGAGGAGCCCGAGGCCGAGCTCGTCGCCATCGCCGACGCCTTTGAGGGCGCCCGCGCCACGGCCGAGGCCGCCGGCGTGCCGTTTTACACCGATCCCGCTCAGATGATGGACGAGGTCAAGCCCGAGGCCGTCATTATCGCCACCCCCAACGACCTGCACCTGGGCGTTGCCCGCGAGGCCGTGAAGCGCAACATCGTGCCGCTGGTCGAAAAGCCGATCTCCAACGATCTCGAGGATGCCCAGGCCTTCGCCGCCGAGGCCGAGACCGCCGGCGTGCCCGTGCTCGTAGGTCAGCACCGTCGCCACAACCCCTTCGTCAACAAGGCCAAGGAGATCATCGAGTCCGGCGAGCTGGGCAAGCTCACCGTGTCGAGCTTCCACTACATGATCTATAAGAATGACGAGTACTTCGACGTCGAGTGGCGCCGTAAGAAGGGTGCCGGCCCGATCCTGGTCAACCTGGTTCACGACGTCGACCTGCTCCGCTACCTGCTGGGCGAGCCCGTTGCCGTCCAGGGTATGCAGTCCAGCGCCGCCCGCGGTTTTGAGACCGAGGACTCCGCCGTGGTCAACGTCCGTTTTGCCGATGGCGCGCTCGCAAGCATGACCATCTCCGACGCCACCGCCAGCCCCTGGAACTGGGAGGCAACCGCTCGCGAGGATCCGCAGTACCGCCCCTTCGACGCCGACGCCTACTTTATCGGCGGCACTAAGGGCGCCCTGTCGCTGCCCCGCCTGCACCAGTTCTCCTACGACGGCGCCTCTAACTGGCACAAGCCGCTGCAGATGGAGATCCCGGCCGTGGACCCGGCGCTGCCGCACAAGATGCAGCTCAAGCACTTTGTGAAGGTCGTCCGCCGCGAGGTCGAGCCCGTCGTGACCCCCGCCGATAACGTCAAGACGCTCACGCTGCTTAACGCTATCAAGGAGGCCGCCGAGACCGGCCAGCTCGTCGAGCTGTAATGCCTTAAGAGCGACCGCGGCAGAAACCCCCATGCCGAACCCTTCGGTCCGCCACCAACAAGCCCCTCTTCTTTGCCCCGCGAGCAGCCTCCTGCCCGCGGGGCTTTTTGGTACCTTGCCGGCGATTTTTCTGGGACGGGGCGGCAAAAGTGGCTAAAAGAGCCCCGTCCCAAAATGACTACTTGGGTGGAGTGGCGGGTGGTATCCTTGGTAGCTCTGTGCTTCAAACGCACCTTAAACGCAAGGAGTCCCATGGATCTTATCGCCCAGCTCGCCCGCGAGCTCAACCTTAAGGCCGCCAACATCGAGGCGGCTGTCAAGCTCATCGATGAGGGTAACACCATCCCCTTTATCTCGCGCTACCGCAAGGAAGCAACGGGCGGCATGGACGACGTTGCCCTGCGCGCACTCGACGAGCGCCTGTCCTACCTGCGCAATCTTGAGCAGCGTAAAGAGGACGTCATCCTGCTCATCGACGCCCAGGGCAAACTCACGCCCGAGCTCGAGCAGCAGATTCGCGAGGCCACGCAGCTCCAGCGCGTCGAGGACCTCTACAAGCCCTACCGTAAAAAGCGCATGACCCGCGCGCAGAAGGCCCGCGAGGCCGGCCTGGAGCCGCTTGCCAACATGATCATCATGCAGGCGTCGGCCAAGGGCAGCGCACTCGACGCCGCCGCGGAATACGTCAACGAGGAGGCCGGCTTCGACACACCCGAGAAGGCGCTCGCTGGCGCGGCGGACATCGTGGCCGAGACGGTAGCCGAGGACCCGGAGAACGTCGCCGACCTGCGCGCCTTTACGCAAAACACTGCCGATATCGTCGTCGAAGCCACCGATCCCGCGGAGAAGACCCCCTACGAGCCCTACTACAACTTTGACGAGCCGCTGCGCCGTATACCCAACCACCGCGTGCTGGCTATCGACCGCGGTGAGCGCGAGGGCAAGCTCCGTGTGCGCGTGAACGTCGACGGCGCCGCCGCCACGGCGCGCCTCGGCAGCCGCTGGCCCCGTCGCCAAGGCGTCTTCGCGCCCGTCTTTGACGCCGCTATCGCCGACGGCTACAAGCGCCTCATGGCCCCCTCGTTGGAGCGCGAGGCCCGCGCCAAACTCACCGTTCGTGCTCAGACCGAGGCCATCAACGTCTTTGCCAAGAATCTCGAGGGCCTGCTCTCGGCACGCCCCGTGCGCGGCGCCCGCGTGCTCGCGCTCGACCCGGGCTACCGCACCGGCTGCAAGGTCGCCGTCATGGACGAGACCGGCAAGCTGCTCGACCATGGCGTGGTCTACCCCACCAAGCCGCGCCACGACGTCGCCGGCACCAAGCGCGAGCTCGCCCGCCTCGTCAAGAAGGACAGCGTCAACACCATCGTCATCGGCAACGGCACCGCCAGCCGCGAGACCGAGGAAGTCGTCTCGGAGTTCATTACCGAGCAGGCGCCCAGCCTTCGCTACACCATCGTCAACGAGGCCGGCGCGTCGGTGTACTCCGCCTCCGAGCTCGCCAGCCAGGAGTATCCCGACCTGGACGTCACCGTGCGCGGTGCCATGAGCCTGGGCCGCCGTCTGCAGGACCCGCTGGCAGAGCTCGTCAAGATCCCGCCCCAGTCTATCGGCGTGGGCCAATACCAGCACGACCTTGACCAGGCCGAGCTCTCGCGCACCCTGGGCCACGTGGTGGAGGACGTCGTCAACCGCGTGGGCGTCGACGTCAACACCGCGAGCGCGAGCCTGCTGGGATACGTATCGGGCATCACGCCGAGCGTGGCCAAGAATATCGTGGCCTACCGCGAGGAAAACGGCGCCTTTACCGATCGCCGCCAGCTCAAGAAGGTTCCCAAGCTGGGACCCAAGGCATATCTCAACGCCGCGGGTTTCCTGCGCATCAGCGGCGGCAAGAACCCGCTCGACGCGACGAGCGTCCACCCCGAAAGCTACGAGGTGGCCACGTCCGTCTTGGAACGCGCAGGCGTTAAAGCAAGCGAGCTCAGCCGCGGCGGCGTGCCCGACATCGAGCGCCGTCTGGGCAGCATCTCGACGCTGGCTAGCGATCTGAACTGCGGCACCCTCACGCTCATCGACATCGTCAACGAGCTCAAGAAGCCCGGTCGCGACCCGCGCGACGACGCACCCGAGGTGGTCTTTAGCCGCTCGGCACTTTCTATCGACGACCTGGAGCCCGGCATGGAACTCAAGGGCACGGTGCGCAACGTCGTCGACTTTGGCGCCTTCGTCGACGTGGGTGTGCACCAGGACGGCCTCGTGCACATCTCCAAGCTGGCCAACCGCTTCGTCAAGCACCCAAGCGACGTGGTGCGCGTCGGCGACACGGTAAAGGTGTGGGTGGAAAAAGTCGACCGCGACCGCAAGAAGATCTCGCTCACCATGGTGCAGGGGAAGTAAACCGCCTAAAGCAAGGGTCCCCCCTCTCGCGACGTGCAGAATCGCGAGTATTCTGCAAATTCCGCCGTTCCGGATGCCCCTCAGAGGCAATAAAGTCACAAACAGCCCCCGTTTTAGCGTCGTCAGAGCCAAAACGGGGGCTGTTCCGTGCTTTATCTAGCTGGTAAAAGCCTTTACCTTGCTGAATACTCTCAATTTTGCACGTCGCAGGCGGGGGTACCTTTGCCCACGGCAGGATTGGAGGCCGATCACCAACCTACCGGCAAGTTCGTGTCGGCAGCCCCGGCCTTTCCTTTGCCCAGCGCGACCCTTGCGAAGCGCGTGAGCGATAGGGAAAGGAAAGGCCGGGCGAACAACTCGCAGCGCAGCCAGTGTTCGCGTTACGGCAGGATATGGAAGCCGAGCGACGCGATATCCTTGGCAAAGCCGCGGACGGTGTCGAGCGAGACCTCGTACGGATCACGGCCGATGTTCTTGCGCTTGGCCAGGATGCTGTTAGGCACCGTGATGATCTGGCAACCGCAGGCTTCGGCCTGGTAGATGTTGATGAGCTCGCGCGTGGATGCCCACAGGACCTCGCAGTTGGGCTTGACGGCGGCCTTCTTGACCGACTCCGTCACAAACGGAATGGGATCGACGCCGGTATCGGCGATACGGCCGGCAAAGAGCGAGATGATGGACGGCGTCTCGGCGTCAACGGCCTCGACCATCTCATCGACCTGCTCGGGCGTAAAGATGGTAGTGACGTTGACCTTGATGCCGTCGGCCGAAAGCTTGCGGACCAGCTCGGCGGTGGACTCGCCCTTGGTGGTCACGCACGGAATCTTGACGTAGACGTTCTCGGCCCAGGTAGCGATCTCGCGCGCCTCGACCTCCATGGTCTCGGCGTCGTCGGCAAAGACCTCAAACGAGACGGACACATCGGTGATGTGGGCCAGGACCTCCTTGGCAAACGCGCGGTAGTCCGTCACGCCGCCCTTCTTCATAAGGGACGGGTTGGTCGTGAAACCCTGAACGTTGCCGTTCTCGTACATGTCGAGCATGCCTTCGAGGTTTGCACCGTCAGCGAACACCTTGATTGCCATCTGCCTGATTCCTTTCGTTAGCATACGGCCGATAAACTGCTAAACACTTTACCTACGTTTATCAAGGCGTGAACTGCGGTTTTTTATCTTCTCGGCGAACGGTATAAACACCTCAGTGTTTGGATTGATAAATCGATTGAGCATGCAAAAGCAAAGAGTCGCAGTTTGAGCAAACGTCAGAACGCGGGATTCATTAGATGAGGCCGAAATGCTGCATCGCTGTGACGGTGCCGTCGTGTGCGACATCGTCGGTCACGTAGTCGGCGACCGCCTTGACCTCGGGCATGGCGTTGCCCATGGCGACAGCCGTCTCGACCGCAGCGAGCATGCCCAGGTCGTTACCCGAATCGCCGAAGCCAAAGGTGCGCGCGTTGCCGGTGCGACCCAGGTATTCCAGCGCTCGCGCCACGCCCACGCCCTTGTCGATGCCCTTGGGGCTCAGCTCGCGATTCTGACCACCGGTGTTGCACAGCTCAAACTCGCGATCGATAAAGCCATCATCGTTGGCTATGCGAGCCAGGTCGCTCGCGACGATGCCTACCTTGCCCACGCGCAGACGACCGTCGACGCGCATTTCCTCGGCGCTGTGCACCACAGAAGTGCCGATCAGAGACGACTGCTCAACACCCGCGGGTTCCAGGGCAAAAGTAGCCACGTTGGTCTCGAAAAAGGCTTCAATCCCTGCCGCGGCCATACGGCGAGCGAGCTCCGCAACAATGTCTTCGTCAAAGCAGTCCTCATGCACCACGCGGCCCTCGACCTCGAGCGTGGCGCCTGCCATGGCAACGATGCCCGCGGGGTCGAGCGCACGCAAGCTGTCCGCGATGAGCCACAGGGGACGACCCGTGCAGATAAATGCCTTGTGCCCCGCATCGCGCAGTGCGCGGAACGCCTCAACCACCGTCTGCGAGGGACGAACCGCCGAAAAGTCCTTATCGGTCATATCGTCGGGATCGAACGACGTCAGCGTGCCGTCCACGTCAAAAAAGAGCACGGCAGGTTCGGGACACGCATCAATCATATGGGTTCCTTTCGAGGATAAGGGCAAACGAAGCATCCATCATATAATGGAGCGACGCAACCAGAGAGGTCACCCATGGAATTTTACGCAAGCTGCCCCGAGGGCTTTGAGTCCGCACTCGCCGACGAGCTTAAACGCCTCGGGCTTTCGCATGTCCGCCGGCTAAAGGGCCGCGCCACATTTGAGGGCGAGCTCGAAGAAGGCTACCGCGCCTGTCTGTGGTCGCGCCTGGCGAGCCGCGTGTTCGTGGTACTCGGGCGCTTTGAGGCGCAGGATGCCGATGAGCTGTACGACGGCGTTTACGACATCGCCTGGGAGAGCATTGTTCGCCCCGGAGCCACCATCGCCATCACCGCCCGCGGCGTGACCGAGCAGCTGCGCAACACGCGCTTCTCGGCCCTGCGCGCCAAGGACGCGCTGTGCGACCGTCTGGCCGAGACCACGGGCCGTCGTGCCGACGTCGATGCCGCCGACCCCGACGTTCACCTGCTGCTTTCGCTGCGCCAGCGCCGCGCGAGCATCAGCCTGGACCTTTCGGGAGACCCGCTGTTCAAACGCCTGCCGCCCGCAGCGACCCGCGCCGGCGAGGGCACACACGTGCTGCGCCCCGACTACGCCGCCCTAGTGCTCGCGCAGGTCGGCTGGACCGCACTGTGCGAGCGCGAGCTGACGGCCGATGATTACGAAAACGAAGCGCTGCCCACGCTGATCGACGCCTCGTGCGCCGGCGGCGGTCTGCTGTTGGAGGCCGTGAACATTCTGACCGACCGCGCCCCGGGCGCCGCACGCGAGCGCTGGGGCTTTGAGGGCTGGCAGCTGCACGACGCCGCTCTGTGGGAGCAGCTGCTTGCCGAGGCGCGCGAGCGCGAGACGGCGGCACGTGAGCGCCAGGCGCGCATCGTTGTCGCTGATGTTGACCCCGCCGCCCGCAAGACCGCTGAGCGCATGGTCAAGTGTGCCGGCTACAAGCGCTTTGTCGATTTTTGCGCCGCCAAGTCCGCCACCGCGCTGGACCATGTGGGCGCTGTCGCCGGCGCCGCCGTGGTCGCAGACACCACCGAGACCCCGCTTTCGCTCATGCACGACGCCATGACGCTGGTCGGCGAGCTGCGCCGCGCGCCCGAGCTTGCTGCGGCGCCGGTCGCCGCGCTCACCCGCGACGGATTGCTGGCCCGCGCGCTCCACGCCGAGCCCGAGCGCTCGATCGCCGTCATGCCCAACAACGAGGAGGCGACCGTCGAAGTCTGGCCCTCGCTCGACCACGCCGCCGCAGCGTTTGAGGCTTCGACCAGCGCAGATGCCGAGGAGCAGACCGCAGACGCTCAAGACGAAGCCGCCAACACCCCCATGCCCGAACCTGCCGCCACACTCGACCTGGGCGACGGCAAGCCGCTGCCCGTGCTCATCCCCGAGTCGGAGCAGTTCGCCAACCGCCTGCGCAAGAATGCCCGTCTGCGCCGCAAGTGGGCCAAGCGCGAGGGCGTGAGCTGCTACCGCGTCTACGATGCCGACCTGCCCGATTACTCCGCCGCCATCGACCTGTACGAGGGCTGCCCGCAGACGCCGGGCCGCTGGCTCGTCATCGCCGAATACGCCGCACCCAAGACCATCGATCCCGCGCTGGCCCAGGCCCGCATGCTCGACATCTTGGCCATCGCACCGCGTATCCTGGATGTTCCGGCCGAGCATGTGCACGCCAAGGCCCGCATGCGTTCGCGCGGCGGCTCGCAGTACGGCAAGCAGGGCGCCGGCAAGGGCGGCTCGGGCGAGCGCGCCAACATCGCGCGCCGTCGCCTGCCGCTCATCGAAGAGGGCGGCCTTACCTTTGCCGTCAACTTTGACGACTATTTGGATGTGGGCATCTTCCTAGACCACCGCGTCACCCGCAACCTGGTGCGCGAGCACGCCAAACAGGCGCGCCGCTTCCTCAATCTGTTCGCCTACACCGGTACCGCCACCTGCTATGCGGCGGACGGCGGCGTCGAGGAGACTGTGACGGTTGACCTTTCCAACACCTACCTGGACTGGGCCGAACGCAACATGCGTCAGAACGGCTTTGTGGGGCCGCAGCATCACTTTGTGCGCGACGACGTGCTCGCTTGGATTCGCGACCAGCGCCAGACGCGCAACCGCTGGGACCTGATCTTTGTCGACCCGCCCACGTTCTCGAACTCGTCAAAGATGGGCCGCCGCACTTGGGATGTCCAGCGCGACCATGTTGAGCTTTTGGCCGGCGTATCTCGCCTGCTCGCACAGGGCGGCCATGCCATCTTTAGCTGCAACCTGCGCGGCTTCCGCCCCGAGACGCGCAAGCTCGCACGCGCGGGCGTGGTGCTGGAGGACATTACGGCACAGACCATCCCCGAGGATTTCGCGCGCAATCAGAAGGTGCACCATTGCTATATCGTGCGCCGCCTGCCCATCGAGGACGCCATGGCCGAGGTCGGCTTTAGCGCCGAGGAGATTGCAGAGCGAACCGAGGAACTGCGCAATCCCGAGGCCCGCAAGCCCCGTGCGGCAGCACCCGCGCACGCGCAGGCCGGCAACGGCAAGTCCAACTTTGTCGGCAAGCCCTCCCCCGCCGGCAAGCCCAAAAAGAAGAAGTTCTACGCCAGCAAGCCCAAGGGCAAATAACAAAGTTGCGGTGGAATAGTTCCTAAAAAGCCTGGTAAAGGCCCAAACAGGAACTATTTCACCGCAACTCATGTTGGGATGGTGGTTGGCAATCTAGCCTTGGGTGACCAGGCGGTAACCGATACCCACGTGCGTTTGGATATAGCGCGGATGCGCGGGGTCGGACTCGATCTTCTTGCGCAGCGTGCCCATAAAGACACGCAGGCTCGCCAGGTCGCTCTTAGTTGCCGTGCCCCAAATCTCGTGCAAGATAAACTGGTGCGTCAGCACCTTGTCGGCGTTATGCGCCAGCAGGCACAGGAGCTTGTACTCGATCGGTGTCAGATGCAGCTCCTCGCCATCCATCGTGGCGATGCCGGCATCAAAATCGATATGCAGCTCACCGGTATCGAACGAGCCCTCGGAGGCAACGCCGCCCGTTTGCGCATACGAAAGGCGCCTGAGTGTCGTACGAATGCGCGCGAGCAACTCCTCGACCGAAAACGGCTTGGTCAGGTAGTCGTCGGCACCGGCATCGAGCGCGCGAATCTTGTCCGCATCCTCGCTGCGCGCCGAGACCACGATGATCGGCATGCCCGACCACGCGCGCACCGACTCCACCACCTTGACGCCGTCCATATCGGGTAGGCCCAAATCGAGCAGCACAATACTCGGTGCCTGCGATGAGGCAGCGGCGATGGCGGCATGGGCGGTTTCCACAGCCATATGGCGCAAGCCGTGCGCCTCGAGCGCGGCAACGATTAAGTTGCGAACGGCGGGGTCGTCCTCAACGACCAAGATGAGCGGTTTTACTGCAGAGTTCGGCACGGCGCTACTCCTTATCAAACGAAACGTCGGCGACGGGAAGCTCAATCGTAAAGACCGAACCGTGCGGGTCCGCCGCGGCAACCTCTATACTACCGCCATGTGCCAACGCAATGGAACGGCAGAGTGAAAGCCCCAGGCCTACGCTGCGGTGGCTGTCGGCCAAACCGTGGTTGGCGGTGTAGAACGACTCAAAGATCCGCTCGCGGTCCTCGGGCGCAATGCCCGGGCCGTCATCGGCCACCGAGCACGCCACGTGCCCATCGTCGACGCCAATCGAAATCACGATATGCGAGCCTGCGGGCGTATAGGTGATGGCATTGTTCACCAGATTGACCACCAGCTGCACCATCAGGCGCGCGTCGACGTTGACGAGCGCCGGCTCATCGCACGCCACCACCTTAAGGTCGTGCTCGCGCACGGCCGGGCTTACGTGGCGCAGCGCCTCCTCGACGATATCGTCCATGAGCTCAAGCGTGGTCGACAGATGCATACCGTCGCCCTCGAGCTTGGTGATGGCAAGCAGGTTCTCGACGGTGGCGTTGAGCCATTGCGCATCCGAGCGAATGGACAGGAGCAGGCCGCGACGCGTCTGGGCGTCGAGCACGGCGGTGCCGGTCGAGCCCTGGTCGAGCAGCACATCGGCATTGCCCGAAATACTGGTGAGCGGCGTGCGCAGGTCGTGCGAGATGGAACGTAGCAGGTTGGCGCGCAGCTGCTCATTTTTGGCAAGCACCGCCGCTTCCTCGCGGGCCTCCATGGCGCGGGCGCGATCGAGTGCCAGCTCACCTTCGCTCACGATGGCGTCGGCAAGTGCCCGCTCCTCGTGCGTCAGCACGTCGGGCTCGGCAACGATAGCCAGCACGCCCACCACCGAGGCGGGGTCGCCCGAGCGCACGAAGCCGTCGCCCGTGCGAACCGTCAGGTAGATACCATAAAACGCCGAACCGCCATAGGTGGCATCGAGCGGCGTACCCACATAGGCGGACGCCGAGAGTCGCGGCGGCATCTGCGGCGCCAGTTCGTGCACCGGTGCCGCATCGCCCACAGCCGTGTACGTCGCACGCGGCAGCAAGTCATCGCCCTCGGCGTCGGCGCTGTACCACACGACCGGACAGCCCGAAAGACGCGCCAGCTGCGTTGCCATGGCATGAACGATCTGCTGCTGATCGGCGCACCGCTGCAGCATGCGGTTGGTCTCGAGCACCATATGCGTACGGCGGTCGCTGGCGGCAGCCTGTGCCAAGGCGCGGCGCAGGGCCAACGCAATCGAGCTCGACACAAGCGAGACCACGAACATGATAAAGAACATGCCGGGATAGACGCGGTCGATAAACGACAGCGAGTAGCGCGGATCGACAAACAAGAAGTTGTAGAGCGCCGCGGCGGCAGCCGAGCTCAGCAAGCAATACAGGCGGCTCCAGGTGAAAAAGGCACACAGCTGCACGGCAAGCACATAGACGATCATGATGCTCGGCGCGAGACCCGGATGGTCGAGCAGCGCGCCCACAATCGTCGCCGCGACCAGCAGCCCCACCGATACACAGGCGTCATACAGAGGGCTGCGGCGCGTCAGCGTTGTGCGCCGCCACCAAAAGCTATCGGCAATATCGCCGTCCGCACGGACGTCCATCAGCGCCCCGCCCCTCTCTCAAAAACAAAAACCACCACAAAGGGACAGGCACCTTTGTGGTGGTTTTCCCTCGTGGTGGTTCTAAGTGTAAAGCCTTCTACGACCGGCAGCCGCTAGACAAACAGCACGTGCGCGAGCAGTGCACACACGCACACCGCTCCAAATACCAGTGCCACGATCGAAATCACGCGATCGGCCATGTCCATGTTGGCACGATTCGTAAAGAACCGATCTTCGGCGGCGTCGACGCGCGCCTCGCGCACCATCTCGGCAACCGCCTCGCGGCTATCAAGCATCTTTGCGTCCATGTTTGCCTCCTCGGTCTCAATCTTGTCCATCGAAAACCAACTCCGTGCAGCCTGTCGGCGCCTACGGGCGCTCGTTGGGGGCCAGGCGCTGCATCTTGTTCACAGCCTTGAACTTGGTGAACAGCGGCACATACTCAAAGCTCACGTTGGAGTTCTCCAGGCCATACCAGCGCGCCGGCGTACCGGCGGCGCGGCGGATGATGTACTTAAGCGTGATGGCCGTGCGCTCGCTCGGCTCCACGTCACTCTCGGGCGCCAGGAGCTTGCGGATCATGACGAACTTGAACGTGCCGATGTTGCCCGGATCCTTGTAGACCGAGTAGTCATGCATCTGCGGCGGCAGCTCGCCAGTGGCAGCCAGGTCCTGAACAACCTGGCGCAGGTAGGCGTTCACGCGCTGGTTAACCTTGTAGCCCAGGTACAGATGCACGCGGAACACGTAGTCGGTGCCAAACGTCTCGACCGAATAGGCAAAGGTATGCGGTTCGTCCATGGTCTCGACGTTCACGAACCACCAGGCGCGGGCGCGCTTGGGATGCTTGTCCAGAATCGAGTAGACGATATCGCGGTCGATGTAGTCGGTATTGGTGTCCTTGGTCAGGTACACGATGTTGTCGCTCATGAGCTCGTAGCGATCGTCGTCGCGCAGGCGCTTGAGCTGCGGCAGATAGCTGCGCAGCGGCAGCAGCGTAAACTGACGCCGCTCGACCGCCGTGCCGTTGTACCAGCACACCATAATGCCCATGATGAGCATGGCCATAAGGATGGTGAAATAGCCGCCGTGGAAGAACTTGGTGAGCGAGCTCACGAAGAAGAAGCCTTCGAGCAAAAGGAAGAAGGCCGCGAAGATCCACGGAGCAACCTTGAGCTTGCGCTCCTCGTGCAGGTAGAAGAAGAGCAGCATCGTGGTGCACATCATAGTCAGCGTAATGGCAAGGCCGTAGGCGGCTTCCATATGCGCCGAGTTCTGGAACAGCAGCACCACGATGACGCAGCCCACGAGCATGACGTTGTTGACCATGGGAATATAGAGCTGACCTTTGGTCTCGGCAGGGTAGAAGACCTGCATGTGCGGCATAAGGTCCAGGCGGCTGGCCTCGGACACCAGCGAGAATGCGCCGGTGATGAGCGCCTGCGAGGCAATGATGGCCGCGACGGTGGAAAGGCCGACGGCAAAGGGACGCAGGCCCGGGGTGAGCATCTGGTAGAAGGGGTTGAGGTCGGCGATACCCATGAGCTCGGGGTTGGCGGCGTTGTTGATAAGCCAAGCGCCCTGGCCCATATAGGAAAGCAGCAAGCAGCACTTAACGAACGGCCAGGTGGCGTAGATGTTGCCGCGGCCGACGTGGCCCATGTCGGAGTAGAGCGCCTCGGCACCGGTAGTGGCGAGGAAGCAGCTGCCCAGAATCATGATGCCCGCGTGGTTGTTGGGGCTCAACAAAAAGCCGATGCCACGCAGCGGGTTGAGGCACAGCAGCACCGCGGGGTGCTGGAAGACAAAGAACAGACCCGTGCCGCCCAAGAACAGGAACCACAGCGTCATGATGGGGCCAAAGGCGTGACCGATCTTGGCCGTACCGATACGTTGTACCAAGAAGAGCGCGATGATGATGGCAAGCGTGATGGCCACGACACGGCCCTGATCGTCACCCAACACAGCATGGACCGCCGGGATGGTGCGCAGGCCCTCAATGGCCGTGGTAACGGTAACGGCGGGCGTCAGGATGCCGTCAGCGAGCAGCGCGGCGCCGCCCAGCATGGCGGGGATGATGAGCCACTTGCCGCAGCGCTTGACCAGGCTGTACAGGGCAAAGATACCGCCCTCGCCGTGGTTGTCGGCGCGCAGCGAGATCAGCACGTACTTGACGGTCGTCAGCAGCGTGACCGTCCACACGACAAGGGAGAGCGCGCCGAGCACGAACTCCTCCGTGACGCTTCCGATGCCGCCGTTGCCGGCAACGAGTGCCTTGGTTACATACATGGGGCTGGTGCCGATATCGCCATACACCACGCCCAGCGTGACGAGCATCGCCGAGATGCTCACAGGAATCGCAGCGTGCGAGGCTGCCTCCTTGGCCTTTTGTTCCATAAGCCGGTTTCCTCCCAACTTTAATGTTCGAAGGGATTATAGGCAATCGGCCCATGTTTTAATGCACTGTTTTCCCAGCTAGATAAAGATTTATACAGTCTTTAGGCTACCGCGGCGATATGGAATGTAACAAAGGGACTGTCCCCTTGTCACATTCGTCATTTTCCAAGCCAGTTTTTGAACCACCATCCCATGGATCGGCTCATCTCGGCCATAAAGGGACTCGTGTGCTTGCGGGTATAGATGTCCACGACGCGCTCCCCCACCTCGCGGGCATGCGGACGGAACATCGCGTCCATCTCGGCCACCTGCGCGTCCATAGTCGCAGCATCGGCGCGGCGGTAGCGCTCCTCGTGCACCAGGTTCACCACGGGATGCGCAATGGCCGGGCGCTCCTTACGGGGCGTGCCGATGATGAGCATCGACAGCGGCATGGTATAGGGCGGCAGATCGAGCAGCTCGGCAACTTCCTCGGCGTTCTCCACGATATCGCCGATGTAGCAGCTCCCCAGCCCCAGGGCCTCGGCGGCAACCACGGCGTTTTGTGCGGCGATCACGGCGTCCTGGGCCGCGATGGCAAAGTCGCCCAAACCCGGCGCGCGGCGGGGCGCCTTGCCCGTGCGCTTGACAAACTCGGGCTCAAAGCAGCCCACGTGCTCAAACAGATCGATCCACTTGGCATAATCGACCACAAATATTAGTGCCCAGGGCGCCTTGGCGATCATGGGCTGGTGGTCGCACAGATCGGCCAGACGGTCCAGCGTGGCCTGCTCGCGAATGCTTACGATGGAATACATCATCATGGCGCCCGCCGACGGCGCGCGACTCGCCGCATGCAAAATCGCCGCACGCTGCTCGTCGGTCACCGCCACGGGACGGTCGTTGTCATCACGCGCGAAGGCACGCGTGGAGGAACGGTGCTCCAACGTGTCCAGCACCGCATTGCCCGTAGTCTCGATCGGATAACCGTTCGTATCCACGCCCGCAGCTCTGCCGCAGTACTCGGCGCCCGTCATACAAACCTGCTCACCCATAGCTCTATCCTCGTCAATTCTTTAAGAAGCCTTTACGTTTCCGTGTAATTCCCGTCCATTATCGCGCAGGTCGCCACTACATTGCGCCACACCGCCGCACGTGCGCGTTAATATGGCTGGTTGTTGTGCGCAGCCACCAATTGCAGCGCATATCTTGGTAACAATCGGGTAAACCCCCGCTTTCGTAGGTTTTAGTTTGTGAGGAGTCTCAGCATGTTCGCTGCCGCCATCTCGCTCGTCGGTCTTGCGGCGACCGTCTACCTTGTCTTGCGCGAGGCCAAGGCCATTCGCGCTCAGTCGGGCACCGTCACCAAGGGCGCCTTCGCCTGGAGCGTCGCCTTTGGCCTGTTCCAGCTCTTTTTGACCGTCTGGGGCGCTATTGGTCTCGTCGCGCAAAACGAGCCGCTCGCCTTTGTGATGCTCATCCTGACCAATGCCATCCTCACCGGCTGCGCTTGGGCCAGCATCGCCCGCGACCGCATCGCCCCGCGCGTCTTTGCGTTCGCCAAGCCCGACGCCCCCGCCCCCACCGGCAAGCTCGCCCGCCTGCGCGGCGCCTTTGTGGGCAAACCGCTCGTCGCCGCCGTCCTGTGCCTGCTGCTCGCCGGCGTTTTTGCGCTGCTGGGCATGGAGGTCTCATCCAACCACGACTTTACCTGGGTCTACCCCCTATGCATCCTGCTCGAGTGGGCCATCATCACCACGCTCATGGTCGGCCTGTTCTTCCTGTTCCAGCGCCACGGCGCAGCTCCCGCGGTCCTGGCCTTTGCCCTCTTTGTCCTGGGCATTGCCGAGTTCTTCGTCATCACGTTTAAATCCATGCCCATCCAGCCGGGCGACCTTTCGGCCATCTCCACCGCCGCTGCAGTCGCCGGCACCGGCTACACCTTCTCGATCTCGCTGTTCTGCGTGCTGTCCATGGGCTTTACCGCCATCGCCATGCTGCTATGCGAGTACGCCGGCCTGGTGGCACCGCACCGTCAGAAGGGCGCCGCCAACGCCAAGCGCATGCTGCTCACCAACCTGCTCGTGGCGGTGCTGTGCCTGGGCGGCGTGACCGCGCACGTCACGCTTATCGACTACTACAACACCCTCGGCATCACCGTCTACACCTGGCGCCCGCTCGAGAGCTACTGGCGCGAGGGCTACCTGCCCGCTTTCATTAGCGCGGCGCAGTCCATCAAGCCGCCCAAACCCGCCGACTACTCCGTCGACGATGCCAAGGCCACGCTCAAAAAGTACGCCAAGGCCTACGACAAGTCCGACGCGGCCAAAAGCGACGAGCGCGCCGCCGCAAAGGAGCAGTTCGATAGCGAGAAGCCTACGGTCATCGCCATCATGAACGAGACCTTCTCAGACCTTTCCATCTACCAGAACATGCGTGCCGGCTACGAAGGCCCGCAGTACTTTAAGAACCTGTCCAACTGCCTCAGCCGCGGCAAGCTCTACGTGAGCGCCTACGGCGGCGGCACCGCCAATACCGAGTTTGAGTTTATGACCGGCAACTCCATGGCCAACCTGGGCTCGGGCGTGTATCCCTACACCATCTACAACATGGAAACGACCGGGAACCTGGCAGAGCAGTTCAAGTCGCTCGGATATTCCACCACGGCCATGCACCCCAACCACGCCACCAACTGGAACCGCGAGAACGTCTACAAGGACTTTGGCTTTGACCAGTTCCTGTCTATCAACGATTTCCAGGGTGCCGATACCCTGCGCGGCATGGTGACCGACCAGGCTACCTATGACAAGATTCTTGAGCTGCTCGATCAGAACGCCGATCCGCAGTTTATCTTCGACGTGACCATGCAGAACCACTCGGGCTACGACACGGGCCTGCTGCCGGTCGACAAGCAGATGCATCTCAACATCGACACGACCGACCTGGACACCAAGACCGTCGAGGACGGCACGCTGTCCGATGTCGACGAGTATGTCTCGTGCATCGAGCAGTCCGACCAGGCGCTGCGCTACTTCCTCAACGCTCTGAGCAAGCTCGACCGCAAGGTTGTCGTGGTGTTCTGGGGCGATCACCAGCCGTTCTTCCCGTCCAAGTTCAACGATAAGTGGTTTACCGGCGAGGACGATGCCACGCACCAGGAACGTCTGTGGCAGACCGACTACATCATCTGGGCCAACTACGACGTTGCCGGCTGCGACCAGACGAGTGAGGTCGACGACCTGTCCACCAACTACCTGTCCACGCAGCTCATGCAGCTGATTGGCGCCCCGCTGACTGACTACCAGAAAGCGCACATGACGCTGCGCGAGTCGCTGCCCGCTATCAACTCCGTGGGCTACGAGGACTCCAGCCTGCGCTGGGCGCTCTCCTCCAACGTCACCGGTGACGACGCCGCCGCAGCAGCCGCCACCAAGGCACGCGAGGATTACGCCAAGATGCAATACTACGAGATGTTCCGCGACGGCAAGAACGTGTACACCGAGCACTTCCAGACCGAGGCCAACGAGACCGACCCCAACCTGGCACCGGGTACGACCAAGATCAAATAACGGCGCGTCTTAACTGGTTCGTCTGCCCGGCGGCGCGGAATGTAAGGTTCCCTGCTCGGACAGTCCTGCTCGCACGGAGAGCACATTAAGTGCTCTCCGGCTCGTGCGGAACTCGCGATGAACCTTACATTCCGCGTCGCCGGGCAGACGCCTCGGTGTTGAAGCGCGGCTTGTCATGGGGGCACCTGCTGAACATATATAAGTTGAAGGCCACGTTATGTGGCCTTCTTTGTTTGCGGAAAGTGTGTCCCGGAATTCTTGTCTGGAATGGGATGCAGTTTCCGCTTGGGACCCGATTGGGAAAATGTGTCCCGTTCCGGGCGCTAATTGTGGGATGCAGTTTCCGCTTGCGGAGTCTCCACTCAACAGAAAACCCGGGTGGCCTGTTTTTGGCTACCCGGGTTTTTGGGTTGTCGATATGTTCGACTGGCTACTAGTGGGTCTTGCGGCGCTTGATCAGCATGATGAGGGCTATCACTACGAGCGTTGCTCCCGCTGCTGCTGCGGTGGCGACTAGGGCGAATGTTTGGTCGCCGGTGTTTGCGAGGTTCTTCGCTGTGGTCGTAGTCTTGACCTTGGTGTCGGTCTTAGCTCCGTTGTCGGACTTGGGCTTGTCCGGGTTCGTCGGGGTCTCAGGAGTCTCGGGGTCCTTTGAGCCTTCGGAATCGGTTGGGCCGGCGGTGTTTACCAGCGTATGGTCCAGGAACTTCTTGGCGCCCGCACTTGCCTGTGAGAACAGGCGGCGCGTGCGGATCGGGGTGGCGTTCACCGTTGTGGGCGCCGTCTCCTCGGCCTCGATATTCACGAGCGTCGTGCCGGTGTCGAGGCCCACGTCGTTGTATCCCACGTGGCAGCAATACTGCGCACCGTCATCGTCTGCGGTCAGGTCAATCTCGAGCTTTGAGGCCGTTCCAGCCGCGAGGTTGCCATCGGCACCCACGAGCTTAAACTCTGTCTCGCAGCGGCCCTTGCGGTACCACATATAGGTCGGTGCCAGCCCTGTTTCGCTATCGTCGGCACCGAGTTGCTTCACATGGCCAATCGCCGAGAGCGTCAGGTGGCTTCCCGCCGTGCGCTCAACCGAAGAGTCGTATCCAAGATCCGACCCCTCCGCAGCATCCGCCGCAGGTCCGCTCACGGTCATCGTCATGCCATCGGGCATGGTCTTGACCGTGATGATTGCCGAGCGAATACCTGTTTCGGTCGTGGATCCATTCTTAACGGCGGCGATGGCGAATCGATACTCCGTATTGGGCTGCAGCCCATCCCACTTGAGCGAGGTCTGCGTGTTGTCGGCAATCTTCCAGCTATTGACGACCACATCCGCCGCATTGCTCTGCAGCATGCCCACGCCGTAGCTAAAGCCACTCTTGTTTGCGAGTACATCGTCCCAGCTAAACGTAACGCTGGTCGAATCGACGGCGTTTGCCGTAAAGCCCGTCACGGCCGGCGCGTCGGGCATCTCGACGTCCTTAACGTCATAGCCCACGATCCAGAACTGGTCGGTATCTTTAGTGCCGAGCTTGTCGCCCGAGCCATCCTCGAACTTGTTGACATCCACCGCGTTGACGCCCAGGCGCCACGCAAAGCCGTACTTATCCTTCGCGGCCTCGGGCAGGTTGTCGACGGTGCCGCCGTATTCGGTCGATTCACTCGAGGAGTTACCCGTAGTAAAGCCGGCGTTGGCACCAAAGCACAGGCCGCCAAACAACTCGTGCTTTGCGAGCTTCGCACCCATGACAACGCTGCCGTTGAGCGTAAAGCCGTACTCAAACTCCTGCTCCTCGCCCTCCTCGACTTCGATGGTCTGCGTAGTGCTTGCCCCCGACTGCGCGACAGCACCGTTATACCCATCGTACGTGTAAGCGCGCGTCACGCCGGGCTTACCCAGACCAAAGGAATCTTGCACGGGAGTCGTGCCGTTGAGAGCCGTGTAATAGCTGTTGGGTTCTCCCGACCGGTTGGTCAAAAAGTAGCTGAGCGGCGTCATATTGTGCTGTTTGGCAATGCGGTCATAGGCCTCGACATTAACGACCGAGGTCTGCGCGCCGAGCGACACGGGCGCCGCCATCACGCCCTTGCCACCAGTTTCCTCATTTTCGATCTCATACTCGTAATAGACCATCGGAATCGTGTAGAGCACGGCCTTGTCACCCTCGCCGGCATGCGACTCATAGCTTACGCTTGCGCTGACCGTGCGCTCGCTCCGGTAGTCATAGCATCCCTCGGCGGCAAAATCGACTGAAGCATTCATCGCGACCAGGGGCGGACCGGTCTGCACCTCGACGGCAACGCCCAACTCGGCGCCAATGGTATAGCCCTGGGATGTCCCCGTGCCCTTTTCCTCTCCGTATGACGTGCCGCCCAACACCAGATAGCCGTATGCCTGCTCCAGATCCTCAACATAGGGCGCATCCTGCAGCACGGCAAGCACGCGCGGGTTGGTATAGACCTTGTAGCGGTCCTTGTACGTGATCTTGACGCTGTCGTTGTCGACATCGGGCAGCGCGAGCGAGATAAATGTGCCGTAGGTAGTGCCGCGACGGTTGCTCTCGCTAATCACCTGCTCCTCGCCGCGGCGCACCTTTCCGTTCTCGTCGAGCGAAAAATGCGAGGCGGTCATCCAATAGTAGTCATCGTTCTTGCGCAGGTCCTCGTCGCGGTGCTTGCCCACCACGGCGATAAAGCTCTCGTTATAGCGGTCCGAACCCGAGACGCTGCCCGCCTTGACGTCGCTGATCCACACCTGCTCTATACCCTTGTGGTCATGCTTGTTGCTGCTGTTGTATTGCTGACCGCTCATGCTCATGGTTCCGACCATGGACCCCAAGCCCTGAGCCCCGCTCTGTGCCGTGTTGCAGGCAAAGTCGCGGAACACATCGCCGCCCACGAGCACCTCGTCGACCGCCAGCTGCTCGGACAGGCCGTCAAGGTTGGCAGTGGCAAGGGCAATAGGCGCCAAGGTGCACGGATAGCGCTTATCCTGAGCGCTATCCTTCCATGCGCTGTTGGGCACATGCATCAGCCCATAGGAGGCGAGGAGCCCGTCTCTGTATTCCTTGCAATCGGAAAGCTTGAACTCGCCAGACTCCGAGTCAAAATACGCGTAGCGGTACAGCGCGCCGTACAGCCCCTTGCTGCCGTCAGAAGCGCCGTAAGCAAAAGCGCTGCGTTGCCAGTCATAGCCCGCAAGAATAAGGCCCGTGACGGTTTCACCCGTCTTCTTTCCTTCTTCATCGTAGGCGGCAAACGTGCCGAACGTCGCATTCGCAGCGACCATGGTCTTGCCGTTCGCGGAGAGGGAGATTGCGCCCGCGTCGCCCAGAGCATCGACATGGACGAGCGCACCCTTGGATGCATCCCACGAAAACAGCTCGCAATGCGTCGACTTATCAATATTCTTCTTGCCGTAGGGTGCCGAGACCACGATGGCGAGGTCATCGCAAAAATCGCGATCGAGGTCGCCGGCCGCTAGCGAAACGACAGGAGCTGACTGAAGCTGCGTCCAGGAGTCGTTCCCGCCCTTGTTGTGCGTGGTGTAGTCCGCGGCGTTACCGGCATCGATCTTGACGACGCTTTGCTTCCAGTTGCCGCCCTCCAAGTCATACATGTCGACTACAGCCTTGCGCACGCCGTTCTCGTCGACATAGCAGCCCGCGTAGACAAAAAGCTCGTCGACGCCGTCGCCATCGACATCGCCCGCCTCGACATCAAAGACGGCGTCGTGCTCTTGCAGGTAACCGGCATCCAGGTACTTAAAACGGCCTTCGTACATCATATTAGTGTTGACCGTCACCGGCAGGTGTGTGTCGAGAGTGCGCGTACGCCCGTTGCTAAACGAGTAGAGACCAGCTCAACCTTTCCGGCGTATGACTTGCCGTCAATCGTCGTGGAGGAACTGTCGCCGTAGGCACGGAGCTCGGCAACGCGGCTCTTTTTGCCCGTGCTGGCGTCGCTGCAGAACTCAACACTCGTGGCGTGAATGCCCGAGAAACCGTTGTTGTCGTTGGCGAGTACTGTTGAGGACTCATTGTTGCTTAGGTACGACCAGGTGCCGCCACCGTAGTCGCTATGCTTGTAGAGATCGCTGTTCGTATCGAAGTTGTTGACGTTTTGCCAGAACTTTGCGGCGCCCCACACACTTCCATAGCCATCGGTGAGTTTGCTGCTGCCGCCAATGTCACCGCGCTCGACGTTCTCGAGCTTGTCGCGCAGAGTGTAGCGATTGCCATGGCTACCGTTAGCTGCCATATAGACCTCGCTGCGCGTGGCAAACGTCGTGGGGGTATCAGTGGAATAGGGGCCAACGGTATCGGCCGGAATGTCCTCGCTCGTGCCCAGACCCAGGGCTTGATAATCCTGCTCGGTCATATCGGTGATTGCGGGCGCGTCTGCCGCCTGGGCAACCTGGGGCGTGGCCGTGAAGCAGGCGACGCTCGTGGCGATCAACGCAGCAAGCGCCGCCGTCCCAACAAGCGGGATTTTCGACAGCCTACGGATACGGGGGTGTGGAACGTACATGAGGGACCTCGCTTTATTCGAGTGGAGTGGACTCATTTTTGCAAATGATACATCCGATGCCCGATATCACGTGTCTCATTTTCGCCAACGGCGTGTCTCATTTTTGAGAATCCGAGATGCCGCGGAAATCTTATCCCAGCTCAAAGGCCATTTCTGGGATGTATTTTCCGTCGAGTGCCTCATCGGGAAACTGCATCCCATTTCAAGCGTCGATTCTGGGACGCACTTTCCCCTTAGACCCTCAACCGGAAACCGCATCCCACTTTGAGCGCAAATTCCGGGATGCATTTTCCGCTTGAGCCTCATTGGGAAACGGCGTCCCACTTTGAGGGCTGATTGTGGGATGCATTTTCCGGTTTTGCTCTCATTGGGAAAATGCATCCCGTTTCTTGACCGAATAATGGGACGCAATTTCCCGTTGGAGCGCCTTTGGGAAAGTGTGTCCCACTTCGACCGCCCAGAGTGGGATGCACTTTCCGCAAAGCACCTCAACGGGAAACTACGTCCCATTCCAAAGGCAAATTCCGGGACGCATTTTTCGAAAGCCTGCCCATCCGGAAAGCCCGTCCCACTTTGGACGCATCCGGGCACGGAACCATCGACCTATCAGGCCTCCCATCAATAAAGAGGCGTCCTCCCGGACGGCGGGGCACGAAGTTCATCGCGAGTTCCGCACGCAAAGAAGGCCACTTAATGTGGCCTTCGTCTTGCGCAGGACTGTAGAGCAGGGAACTTCGTGCCCCGACGCCCGGGAGGACGTTTCATTTAGAAAGATGGACCGACCGCCGTCAGCGATGGGAGCTACTCCCCCAGCACGGCCTTTTTGGCGGCTGCGGCCATGTTATCCAGATCTTCCTTGGTGGGATGGTCCTTCGCAGCAATCCAGTTGTCGAGCAGCATCTTATAGCGCGCGTTGTCGGGATCTTGCTCGAGCATGGCCTCGTAGCGCTGCTTGACCGCGGGACCCATCTTGCCCTGGCACATTGCCCAGCCTACAAGCTCGGCATCCCCAGCCAAATTGGAAGTTACGCGGTCGATAATCTGCTGATAATAGCTCTGGTCGGCCCCGAAGCCGCAGGTGCCAAACAGAAAGACACGCTTGCCGTGCAAGGTGGAGAGCAACGTCGCGACCGAAGGCGTGCACGCGCCCTTGTCGCACCAAAAACCGACAAGCACCGTGTCGGCCGCGCAGGCGCCCTGCGCCTCGAGCGAAACCTGATCTGCATCCGCATCGTCGCTCAACGCCGCGGCATGGACAAACTCAACACCTGCAGCCTGCAGCGTGCGCTTGATCGCACCCGAAACCATCCTGGTATTACCGCTCTTGCTGTCAACCACCAAAGAGCACGTCATAGTCACGTTGCCTCGTTTCCCCAAAACTAAAGCCACTAATGCAATTTATTAGATGAATATCTTAGTACTAACAACGCAGATGTAAACCATCTGCCGCTAATCGGTGGCCCCTACTGGGCGAATTGGCTGCGGTAGAGTTCGGCGTAGAAGCCGTCTGCCGCTAGCAGCTCGTCGTGCGTGCCGCGCTCGATAATCTGGCCGTCGCGCATCACCAGAATGCAGTCGGCGTTGCGGATGGTGCTCAGGCGGTGCGCCACGACAAAGCTTGTGCGACCGGCCATGAGCTCGTCGAATGCCGCCTGCACCTGCAGCTCGGTGCGGGTATCGATGCTCGAGGTCGCCTCGTCCAGCAGCAAGATAGCCGGGTCGGCGAGCATGACGCGCGCGATGCACAGCAGCTGTTTTTGGCCCTGGCTAAACGTGCCGCCGTCCTCGCCGATCACCGTGTCGTAGCCTTTCGGCAGCTGCACGATAAACTTGTGCGCATGCGCGCGCTTGGCCGCCTCGACAACCTGTTCGCGCGTGACATCGGAACAACCGTAGGCGATGTTTTCCGCCACCGTGCCCTCGAACAGCCACGTATCCTGCAGCACCATGCCAAAGGCGCGGCGCAGGCTCGCGCGCGTGTAGTCACGCGAAGACCGGCCATCGACCATGATGCGTCCGGCATCAATATCGTAAAAACGCAGCAGCAGGTTGATGAGCGTTGTCTTGCCGCAGCCCGTGGGGCCAACTAGGGCAAAGCGCATGCCGGGTTTGGCCTCGATGCAGATATCCTGCAGCAGCTTGCGATCGGGCACATAACTAAAGTCCACGTGCTCAAAGGTCACCTCGCCACGCGGGGCGGCAAGTTCCACGGCGCCCGTCGCATCGGGCTCCTGCTCGCGCGCGTCGAGCAGCGCAAACATGCGGCGTGCCGAGGCGTACGCCGTCTGGATCTGCGTAATGACGTTGGTGACCTCGTTGAACGGCTTGGTGTACTGGTTGGCGTAGGACAGGAAGATCTGCACGCCGCCCACCGTGAGTGCCGCGGGCACGCCCGTGATCACGCCCACGCAGCCAATCACGGCCACCACGGCATAGATGATGTTATTGATAAAGCGCGTGCCGGGGTTGGAGAGCGAACCCATAAACTGCGCGCGCTCACCTGCCGCATAGAGCTCGGCGTTGAGGGCATCGAAGCGCTGCTGAGCGTTGGGACCATAGGCAAAGGCGTCGACAAGTTTCTGCTCGCCTACGTACTCCTCGATATGACCACCGAGCTGCCCTTGAATACGCTGCTGTGCCGTAAAGCTTTTGTTGGAAAGCTTGGCGATAGCACCGGCTGCAAAAATGGAAAGCGGCGTGACGAGTACCACCACGAGCGTCATGGTCAGGTTGATGGAAAGCATAAACGCGAGCGTACCCACGATGGTAATAACACCGGTGAAGAGCTGTGTGAAGCCCTGCAGCAGACCGTCGCCCACCTGATCGACGTCGTTGACCACGCGACTCATGAGGTCGCCGTGGGCATGGCCGTCGATAAAGCTGAGCGGCATGCGGCTGAGCTTGTCGCTCGCCTCCACGCGCATGTCGCGCACCGTCTCGTAGGACAGACGGTTAACGCAGTAGCCCTGCAGCCACTGGAAGGCCGCAGCACCTACGACGACAATCGCGAGCTTGGTGACAAGCGGCAGCAGCGCATCGAAGTCCACCTGTCCGGCGGCGGCGATAAGGTCGATGCCCTCGCCAATGAGGATGGGCGTATAGAGTTGCAAGATCACCGAGATTGCGGCGCTCACAAACGATGCCGTAAACGAGACGCGGTGCGGGCGAACATAGCCCAGCAGGCGGCGGGTCACCGCACCCACGGGATAGCGCTCGGGGTCGCCAGGCTGGCGCGGGCCGTCGCCCAGGTCGTTGAGGCTATCGTTACCGGACACGTTGGCCGTCATCGTGGCGACCGAACCGGAGGAAGTGTACGGATTCATTTAGCAGCCCTCCTTTGCGCAGACGGATGCGGGGGCGGTCGGGGCACCTGGGGCGAGCGCGGGCGCTGTGCTCCCCCGCTGGCCCTCAAGCTCCTCGCGGCGCAGCTGCGACTGGCAAATCTCGCGATAGAGCTGACAGGTCGCATAGAGCTCGTCATGTGTGCCCAGGCCGGCAACCGAGCCGTGGTCGAGCACGCAGATCACGTCGGCATCGCGCACGGTCGAGACGCGCTGGCTCACAATCACCGTGGTCAGCGGCAGCCCGCCCTTGGCGGCACCGCGCATGCTGCGCTCGCGAATGGCATGGCGAAGCGCCGCGTCGGTCTTAAAGTCGAGCGCCGACGCGGAGTCATCCATGATCAATATCTGAGGCGAACCAACCAAGGCACGCGCGATAGTCAGGCGCTGACGCTGGCCACCGCTAAAGTTCTTGCCGCCCGCCTCGACCGGGGCGTCTAAGCCCTGCGGCTTGTTGCGCACGAACTCGCTGGCCTGCGCCATGTCGAGTGCCGCCCAGAGCTCCTCGTCGGTCGCAGCTTCATCGCGCCAGGTCAGGTTGCTGCGGATGGAGCCGCTCACCAGCGATGCGCGCTGCGGAACGGTCGCGACCACACGGCGCAGCTGGTCGAGCGGCCAGGTGCGCACGTCGGCGCCCATCACGCTCACGCTGCCGGTGCTCGCATCGTACAGGCGCGGGATGAGCGAGACGAGCGTGGACTTGCCGCTACCCGTACCGCCGATAATGCCGAGCGTCTTGCCCAGCGGGAGTTCCAGCGTCACATCGTTGACAGCATTGGCCGCGCCAGCGCCAAACGAGAAGCTCGCATGGTCAAAGCTCAGCGCGGAGACCGGGGCGTCGACGTCCGTCGCGGATGCCTGGGGCAGTGCGACCGGCTCGTTATCCTCGTCGGTGATGCTCGGCTCGCAGTTGAGCACCTCGTTGATACGCGACGCGCTGGCGCTCGCCTTGGTAAAGACCACGACCAGGTTGGCGACGTACACGATGGAGGTCAGGGTCTGCGTCATGTAGTTCACAAACGCCATGACCTGGCCCTGCGTGAGCTCGCCCATGTTGACCTGGATGCCGCCCACCCACAGGATGGCGCACACGCCCAGGTTCATCACCAAAAACGTTACGGGGTTAAGGATCGACGAGAGCTTGCCCACCGCGATCGCGACACGCGCCTGGTCATCGGCCGCCTGGGCAAAACGCTCGCGCTCGTGACCCTCGCGCACAAACGCCCGGACCACGCGGGCGCCCGAAAGCCCCTCGCGGCAAATAAGCGCGATGCGATCGAGCTTTGCCTGCAGCTGCTTGTAGTACGGGATGCAGTGCGCCATGACAAGCCAAAACACCAGGCCGATGGCGGGCGTGCAAATCAAAAAGATCATGCCGAGCTTAAGGTCGATGGCAAGGGCCGCGACCATGGAGCCCACCGCCAGGAAAGGCCAGCGGATGAGCATGCGCACGCCCAGCGCCACGGCGAGCTGCACCTGGTTGACGTCGTTGGTAATACGCGTAATGAGCGACGGCGTGCCAAAGCGATCGAGTTCGGCATAGCTCAGCTTGTTGATGTGCTGGTAGAGTGCGCCGCGAATGTCAGTACCCATGCCCTGCGAGGTGAGCGCCGCCATCTTCTGGCAAACAAGCGTAAACGAGATGCCGATTACAGCCATGGCGGCGAGCACCATGCCGTAGCGGACGACGGCACTCACGTCGTGCGCACCGATACCTTTATCGATCATCTGGGCAATCACCAGCGGCGTCAGCAGGTCAAAGATCACTTCAATCAACTTGCACGCAGGGCCAATCACCATATACCGGCGAAACTTACCACCAAAACGCCTGAGCAGCTCAATCATAAAAAGGCGCTCCCTATCATCATCTCAATTCAATCTGATTCATGATAGTACGGAGAACCCTGGAGATGCGTAAGCAACTCGTTACAGATGTAAGGGCAACGGTCACTAGCGCCCAAGGCACGTAGCAGCCGATGTTTTGGCAACGCCAGCGAGCGGCATAACGCCGGGGATTCAATTATCAGATAAATGTGACCCTTCAGGCGGTTTTGGTCGGCTACCCGCGGGTGCCGGCAGGGCGCTTGGTAGTCGAGCGATCCCGCAGGCGAAGCCGAGGACCAGCGAGACACCAAGCGCCCTGCCGGCACTCGCGGGTAGCCGCGGCACCAAAAAACGCCTGCGCACTCGATGGATTCGGATGCCCGACAGAGGCTCCTTATGGCTGCTTCCTTCCGGACCTGACCAGATTCGGAACATGTCGTCATCCGAACCCATCGAACGCGCTAGGCGCTCGATATATCTTACCCGCTCCCGCCCGATGGGGCAAGGTAGCTAATTTGGGACGGGGCTTTTTGACTACTTGGGCAATCAGATCGACAGGTAGTCAAATAAGCCCCGTCCCAAAAAGACTGGTCTGCTGCCGTGCCACAAAAGGGGCCTATCTACTACGTTTAGGCCGCAGGGGTCAACCATAGCCGGCTTTTTCGAAAATCGGCAAGCTTTCTACCTGCGGTTTTAATTTCACAAAATCCGGGATGATCAAGGGTGCTCGGCTAAACGTAGTAGATGGCCGCATTTCATGGCGGACGGTCCGACCCAAGGCCCAAGGCGACCAGCCTCGGATAGCCATTCTCGAAGTTGCGGTGGAATAGTTCCTGTTTTTGCCGCCTGAGCCGCCAAACAGGAACTATTCCACCGCAACTTATAGGGAGTTGGGTTTTAGAGGCGGGCGAGGTCGTAGGCTTGGGCGGCTGCTTCACCGGCGCAGATGAGGTTGGTTGTGGCTTCCTGGGGGTCGAGCGCTTGGTCAAGAGGCATGGGCCTGCGGCAGACCGGCAGGACCAAGTCGATGCCCTGACCATACACCGCATCCAAATTATCCGCACGACCGCCCACGACGGCGACTACCGGCTTGCCATAGCGATTGGCACGGCGGGCCACGCCCACCGGCGCCTTGCCGGCAGCGGATTGCTCGTCCATGTTGCCCTCGCCTGTAATGACCAGGTCGACATCGCGCACGCGCTCGTCAAACCCAATCAGATCGAGCACCGTCTCCACGCCCGAACGCAACTCAGCACCGAGCGCCAGCAGCGCGGCGCCCAAGCCACCTGCCGCGCCCGCGCCAGGCACGCCGAGCACCGAGCCAAATGTCCGCACGCCCTCGGGCACGCGCAACAACCCCTGAGCCCGCACCCCGGTAATCGCCGCATCGAGCAGGCGGCCGTAGCCGACCATCCAACTGTCGTACCTGCCCAGCGCTTCGACATCGTCTGTCGGCAGGCCCTTTTGCCCGCCAAACACTGCAAGTGCCCCACGACGCCCCACGAGCGGGTTCTCGACATCAGAGAGCACGACGATACGCGCGCTATTCAGCGCCCGAAGCGCCGGTGCCAAATCGATACTCGCCACCTGCTCAAGCCCCGCGAGACCAGGGGCGACATCGCAGCCCTGATCATCGACCACACGCGCGCCCAGCGCCTGCAGCATGCCGGCGCCACCGTCGTTGGTGGCACTGCCGCCCAGACCAATATAGATAGTCTTTGCCCCAGCACGAACCGCTCGAAGCATGAACTCGCCCACGCCATAGGTCGTAGCGGCCAACGCCGCCGGCTCTGTGCAAGGCGAATACCCAATACCCGCCGCCTCGGCCATCTCGATTACAGCCGACTCGTGCTCGCCGTCCACCAGCATCCGGGCAGACACACAGTCGCCCAGAGGGCCTGCGACTTCACATGCCACGACCTCACCGCCGCACGCGGCAACGGCATCGAGCGTTCCCTCGCCGCCATCCGCCAGCGGCAGCGCGCTTACCTGGGCATCGGGCCACACGCGGCGCACACCTTCGGCAACGGCCTCCTCCGCCTGCGCGCTCGAAACGCTGCCCTTAAAGGAGTCGATCGCCAGCTGCACACGGCGGGGCCGGCGGCACGCGGCACCAAAATCGACCGCCCCAACGGCAGTATCTTCGACACCCGCAAGCGCCTCGGCGTGGGCGGTATGCGCCTCAAGATCGGCCCCACAACCGCAGCCAGCACCATCGGTGCCACGCAGCCCACTAAAATAACCGCTCAGCACCGCGCGGCACTCGTCTGCCAGCACGCCGGCGGTCACATTAAACCGATGATTCAGGCGCGAATCGGCATTGAGGTCGTATAGCGACCCCAGAGCGCCCGCTTTAGCATCGGCCGCGCCGTACACGCAGCGCCCCACGCGCGCGTTAACCATAAGCCCCGCGCACATGCAGCAGGGCTCGAGCGTCACGTAGACCGTACAATCGGAAAGACGCCAGCGTCCAAGCGACTGAGCGGCGGCGCACAGGGCCGAAAACTCGGCATGCGCCGAAGGATCCTGGTCGAGCTCGCGGCGATTATGCGCCCGCGCGACAATCTCGCCGTCGCGCACCACTACGGCTCCGATGGGCACCTCGCCCACCGCAGCGGCGGCGCGCGCCTCGGCCAGCGCCTCACGCATGAACTTCTCATCGATTTCGGTGATCGTCATCGTTCGCCTTCCCTGTTGCAAATCCAAAACGATGCTATCATTACGACTCACGGAGAGATGGCAGAGCGGTTGAATGCGGCGGTCTTGAAAACCGTTGAGCGCGAGAGCGTTCCGGGGGTTCGAATCCCCCTCTCTCCGCCACTCTTAGTGACCCACCGGCGTCATGGTCCGCTCGAACAGCGCATCGACCACGTCGGCGATTTCGGATCGGCGCTCTAGGACGTGGCCCGATTCCCACCACATGGTAAAAAGCCGAATAATGCCGCCGGCGACAAACTCAGACGTCGTCTCGAGCGATACGGGCGCGAGCGCGTCCTCGTCAAGCGCGCTCATCACGCGCCCGCGTATGGAGCGCGCGATGCGGTCGCAAATCATACTGGTCAGCATGCCCGACATGCTGCTCGCCAAAATGTTATCCATGAGCTGCTCATGCGCCAGAATCAGTTCCATGGCATCGGCGAACACTTCATGGCGAAGCGCGCGCACGTCCTCGGCGCCCTCCGCGCCATCCGCATCGGCCCGCTTTTGCGGCAGGCCCGACATGAGTTCATCGATATAGAAGGCAAAGTAATCGTTCTTGTCGCGGAAGTGCTTGTAGAACGTCGTCCGACGAATCATAGCGCGGTCGCACAGCATGGCAACCGTCACGTCCTCAAACCGATGCTCTTCGAGCAGCTCGGTAAAGGCCTCGAACAGGGCCCGATAGGTTTTCTTGATGCGAAGGTCCATACGTATCGCCCTCCTCAAGGAGAAGACAACGCTCACTAATCTGTCGCATATCTTACACCTGTATCGCCCGCCCCCTGGCGAATGGCCTTACCTTGGTGGAAACATAACGCTTACCGGAAAGTTCGGTATCGCCAAAGGTTGCGGGTATACTAGTAGCGTTACACCAACGGCAGCCGGCGGAAGACGCCGCGGCCATTCGAAACGGAGACACCATGATTCCCGTCATCATCGGTATCGTTGTTGTCATTGTGATTGCCTGCGCCATCGCCGGCATCTACAACAACATGGTCACCAAGCGCAATCGCATCGATAACGCCTGGCAGAACATCGACACGCAGCTGCAGCGCCGCAACGACCTGATCCCCAACCTGGTCGAGACCGTCAAGGGCTACGCCAAACACGAGCAGGACACGCTTGCAGCCGTGGTCAACGCGCGCAACGCCGCCGTGAGCGCCACCACGCCCGAAGCCAAGATGGAAGCCGACAACGTGCTGACCGGCGCCCTGCGCCAGCTCTTCGCCGTGGCCGAGGCTTACCCCGATCTTAAGGCGAACACCAACTTTACGCAGCTCCAAGCCACGCTCGAAGACACCGAGAACAAGGTGAGCTACGCACGCCAGAGCTACAACGACTGCGTGCTTAGCTACAACAACGCCATCCAGACCTTCCCGGCCGTCATCTTTGCCGGCATCTTCCAGTTTAAGGAGCGCCAGGGCTTCGAGGCCGCCGAAGCTGCCCGCCAGGCACCGACCGTCAAGTTCTAACAGATCCGCAGCGTATCCTTAATCGGGTATATGCATAAACCGCCTCGTCGAATGCATACTTCGACGGGGCGGTTTCCTTTTTCGCGAAGGTCCCCCTCAAGGCGCCGTGCATTTTTGGGAGTATTCAGCATAACCAAGAGTTTCGGGCGCCACGATAAATGCCAAAGACCGCGAATATCCCTACAAATCAAACGCTGTCAGCCCATAACCCCGCCCATCATTCGTAGAAAACATCGAGAAATCCCGATTTTTTGCCCGAGGCCGGTATGCAGGGGTCTTCGATTGCAGAATACTCGCAAAAATGCACGTCGCCACCACCCCCACATGGCGCGAACCAAATCAGAACCACCCTTAAAAAGGGTGGTTTGCTCTTAGGGTATAACCCACGGGCC
>ERZ1673748.762-NODE-762-length-39010-cov-4.566012_pt1 | contig 39010 bp, 26 predicted proteins | sample MGYA00580196_ERZ1673748 | MGnify/ENA primary metagenome ERZ1673748 (study PRJEB41218, sample SAMN15661796) | gut metagenome | host: Homo sapiens | place: Canada: London | collected 2015-08-20/2019-03-30 | study: EMG produced TPA metagenomics assembly of...
GCAGAGAGCTAATGCCGGAAAATCCACGGCTCTTATCGAGCCATGGGAACCTTACAAAAGTAATGTCTCGTCACCCTTGGAAACAGATTATTAGTGAGTACCATATATCGGGACTTACCAAAGGCAAGTTTTTTCAATACAACCAGGCTCACCCGGAAGCCAAACTTTGTCGTACTACTTTCTTCAATAAATAAGCCCTGTTTGAAAAGTTATTGAGAAAAGGAGAAACTCCATTCGCTTCCGGAAATAGCTCAATGTGCTTTAAAAATCCTTAGGTTGGAGGAAACTTTTCATTTACTCGACTTTGGACAGCTCTGAATAAAACTGTTGAGTTACATGATCGTGGACCATTTGGTCCAGCAACGTTTTAGATGTTTGTTCATGTTCTTTTCCTTTAATTTCTTTCGGGAAAGTATTATGACAACCTATGGATGGACTCCTAATCCTTATTCCTCTATTAAGAAGGTGACAATCCAGAGTGTAATATGTCTATAGCTAAAATTTCAAAAGAAATCAATATGTTATGTCTATTCTATAGATTAAAAGATGGATAGGGTTATCGGAATGTCCTTACGATACGCTCGAGGAAACGAGGGAATTCTGCTTCAATCACTCGATAAACTGAGATAACTAAGAACAAAACTGTCAGCAGTGCGAGAGAAAAAAGATAAACCACGCAGCCTACCTTAAAAGCTAAAGCGATAAGAGTCATGAAAATTACTCCTTAAAACTGCGTGGTTTATATTGGAGGAAAGCATGGAACCCTCTCCTCCTTGGTTAACATTGATATAGCTAGTTTGTTATTGTTTTAGAAAATACCGCAGACGGCAAACCCTAAAGCTACGGAGAATACAATTGCTAATACGCCCGGAATAAAGAACGAGTGATTAAATACCCATTTGCCAATGCGTGTTGTACCGGTATCGTCCATCTGAACAGCACCTAAAAGTGTCGGATATGTTGGAAGCACGAACAGGGCTGAAACTGCAGCAAAAGAAGCGACCAGCCCGCTCGGGCAACTAACTTCCACCCTGGTCTGCCCACTCTATATGCAACCATTTAAGTTTCCTCGATCAGTTAAATACTCAAAAACCATGATTGGGATTCTAGTGGAATTTCATTAAAGTTAGTCTAAATAAGTGAAATTCATAGTAAGTTACTGTCCCACAACGAACGTAAGTAAATCAAAGCGCTATGGCCTCTAATCCAATAGTTTTTTCAGCTCAACGGCGGTCAGGGTTTGCTTGTTCGAATACGGCTCGTTTTTCAATACTTTAAAATATTTTTTGATTTCTCAAATTAAAGATTTCGAAATTTTGATGCCTGTATCCCGGCAATTTTTCCGAATACAAAAGCGGACATTAAAGCAACTCCTCCTAACCGATCGTGGCCATGTGGACCACCGGATGCTTCGCCACAGACATAGAGACCAGGAATGATGTCACCATCTGTTTTGACAACCTCAGCGAGTTGATTGAATTTAATTCCTCCGCAACAGAAATGAACTCCAAGTTTTTCCTTACCAAAATAGTAAGGTGGACGATCAATAGTTTGAGTAAATATATTTTTCCCAAAAATCGGATCTTTTCCTTTTTTGGCGTTTTGATTATAGAAATCAATAGTTTGGCGCAAAGTTTGAGGCGAAACTTTCATTTCAGAAGCCATTTCTTCAATAGAGTTTGCTTTCTTTATCACTTTGTTTATAAGCTTGATGCCGAGGCTGGCTCCTTTTTGGGACTGGGCGTCGGTTATTGCCCAAATTTCCCTTTGAGGCTGTAGAAGAATCGCATCAGAGACTTCTTTCCAGGACGCAGCTTCGTTTACAAAACGTTTGCCAATGATGTTGACATATATATCTCCGCCAACGTAGTCTAGGAGCCGTCCTCCCCAGAAGGGTATTAATTGAAGGTATTCGACATCTTTGGTAGCAGCGCCTATTTTTTGAGCCATTATTAGGCCATCTCCAGTTGCTCCATCAAAATTCTTTCCGAAAGGATTTGCAGTAGTGGGAAATTCTGGGCCAAGGCGTGAGTCGTATTTCATTCTTAATGAAACATTTGCAGTAAAACCGCCCGTTGCCAAAATAACTGTTCTAGAGAATAGTTTTGAAACGCTACCGCTTGGATTTTGGATGTTGACTCCAATAACTTTTCCATCCATTTCAATTAAATCTAGTACCCTAGTTCTAAGATTTAATTTGGCTCCGTGTTTTAGCGCATATTGGAGAAGCGTCATCACATAATCATGTCCCGCCCTAACCAGTCCGGTAATATGACTTCTCGGATGAAGGCCTGCAACGGTTTGAAAGATTCTATCGTCCCATTTGATTCCGAGCTCTTCGAGCCAGTTTATGGTACTTTCAGATTGATAACATACAATTTTTGCAAGAGAAACATCGTTTTTATTTCCTCCAATCTCTAGCATGTTCTGAAGCATCAATTCCGGAGAGTCTACGATGCCTTGTTTTTCTTGTCTTTTTCGATCGATTCCTGCAACGTACCCGGTCGAGAGAATAGAATGACCTCCAACAATAGGACCCTTTTCTAAAATCAAAACATTATGCGCTCCGTTTTGTAAAGCAGCGCATGCGGCGGATAAACCAGCTACACCTGATCCTACAACTATGACATCCCATTTTTTGTCTTTCTTTTCTTGCGCCCAAATAGGCCCAGTCAGGGAAGAACCTAAGGCGAGTACCACTTCTCTTCTAAAGAGCATCTTTTTCCCCTGAAATACCAAGGCTTTCATACATTTTTAAAGCCTCAATGGAAGAATGTACATCCAGCTTATCGAAAGCATTAGCTCTGTGCATTTTCACTGTTGGCAAAGCAATATTTAGTATTTCGCATATTTCCTTGTTGCTTCTTCCCTTGGCCGTCAGGAGGAAAATTTCTTTTTCCCTTGGAGTCAGTGTCCGGTACTTATTGATGGCATTGTTCTTCAAATTTGTTGCTGGAACTGAAGCAAGGTTTTTTCTACACGCTTCTTCAACGGTTTTATTAAGAACCAAAGGATTTATTGGTTTTTGAAGAAAATCGAAGGCTCCATGTTTTAATGTGTAGACGGCAGACTCTACATCACCATGTCCAGTTAAAAAAATGATAGGAAGATTATTTTGATTATTTGAAACTAACCTTCTCTGGAGTTCTAACCCCGTCATTTCAGGCATTCTTAAATCCAGAATTATGCATCCAGGGGCGGAAAAGTCTTCAAATGCAAGGAAATCTTTTGCTGAAAGATAAGTTCTCACTTTCCATCCTGTCATTTGTAACAGTAAACCCAAAGACTTGAGAAAGTCTTCGTCATCATCAATAACCCTCACAATAACCTTTGATTGAAGTTCTGAAACTTCGACGGCGTCAAACATTATTTTCTCCCACATTGTACTTTACGAAGAAAATGCTTACTTTTAACCCTCCGGCAGGTCTGCGTCTGAATTGAATATCGGCTCCAAAGTGATCGGCAATCCCCCGAATGATAGAGAGACCAAGCCCAAGACCCTCTGGCTTAACGCTTTCTCCTAACGATACAATCCTTTCGACATCTTTTTCTGAGAGATTTTTCCCGGAATTTTCCACTTGAAGTGAGTAACGGCCATCTGGTTCCTCAGAAATAGAGATTGCCAACAGAGGAGATCTTGGAGAATTTGCAGAGGCTTCCTCATATCCATTCTTTATGAGATTCAAGATTAAAAGCTCAAGAGATAAAGGTTCCGAGAGAATATATGCCGTTGGCAAATCACAATTAAAACCAACCTTAATTTTTTTAAGACCCGGCTCATTGGCTTCAAAATTTCTAAGTGCTTTTCGAGCAATAGAGATTAAATCAGTTTTAATCAGTGGATTTTGTCTCTTCTTCGCGAAGTTCCTTACAGAATTTACCAGGTTATTTAGTCTTTCCAGTTGGACCGACATAATGTCCAGAATATCATCTTGAAAATTGTCTTTGTTCTTATTCTTACTGAGATGGATTTTTAATATTGCTAAATAGTTGGATAAAGTTCCCAGAGGCTGCTTCGACTCGTGCGCAATAATAGTTCCGAGCTGAGAAATGATTCCGTTTTTCTCTAAAGCAGCAAACCTCTGCCGGCTTAAAGCAGCTTCTTCATTAGCCCGTTCCTTTTCCTCAAGAGCAATAGAGAGAGCTCTCGTCTTTTTTTTAACTAAATGACGAAGGTGCAGTTCATTAAAAATTAAAAATAGAAGAGCAGCAATTACTACTAAGAGCTCATTTTTGAATCGCTTCACAAGGCCTTTTAAAGAAGTATCTTTTAAGTAGGAATAAGGTCCAAGTCCTAAGTCCTTCATTAACTGCTCAATGGAAAATTGATCGTGGTCGACTGACCATCTCAAACCGTCGAAAGGCGGCATACTAAGGAGGGTTATGACAATTTGTCGTGTTAACGATTCCGACGCTCCAGACAGCGCAACAAAGGACATGTCTGGATATAGGTCAGCCGTAGAGCGACGACAGTTAAAGTCGTTACCTGCACTAGATTCTTCACCGATGACCTTTAAAATTCCTTTTTCTATTAATCCTAAAGATTCAACTTTTTCAAGAACGCAGGTTGTTAGGATTCCTGCATCTACGTTTCCATTAAGGACGGAAGAAATTACATCAGGTGTTTGAAATTGAGCAAAATAAACAGACGAAAAGAAATTATCTGGATCGTATCCTCTCTGCCTGATTTCTCTTAGGGCGGCCAACCAGCCTCCAAGAGAGTTAGGAGAGGAGGCTGCAATCTTTTTCCCTCTTAGATCTTTTAATGTTTTTAAATCGTCCCTGTCGTTCCTAACGATTATCGTGCTTCCTACAGTTTTTGTCGCATTATTTCCGTTGGCATTGATTCTAGTCGCCAGGTGAGTGAAAGGGGCCATGCCTCTGAATTCCACTAAAAAAATGCTTGGAGCTATTAGATAGTCAACGTTCTGTTCATCTATCTCGGAAATGGTGTTAATCGGAGATAAAGGTATCAATTGAAATTCGACCTCAGCTATTCGAGACTCGAGTGCTTGTAGGGTTTGTTTGATTGTCTCGTTCTCTTGATAAAGTTCAAGGCCATAGGCATAGCCAATTTTTATTTTCTTTATTTCAGCGGAGAAAGAAGAATGCGGGGGGAGGGTAAGAAGAATAAACAGAAGACAGCTGATTAAGAGGCACTTCGTCTTTTTTCTTCTGACTTTCATCGTAGTTAAAATGTCCTTGTACTTTTTCAGAGAAGTTCGTATGGTGAAAAGAAAGGAGCTCTTTCTTTTATGAGCTTATATTACAGAAGAAGAGAGGGAAAGATATTCAGGGAAAACATAAGTCTACCTCGGACACAACATTTAGCATTATTGAATGCTTGCTAGAAGGTTAACAAAATAAATCTCCTCACATAAGTTACCTCTTCCGTAATTTCTGGGGATTTATAAAAATATCGCCTGGCAAGAAACCTTGTCAGGCAATATTAAATTCATCTGATAGGTGCTAGCTGCAAAGCTGGTTCAGAAGATCTTGACTGTATTTGTATGTCAAATCAAACACTCTTTGAGTCTGATAACCTGGAAGTGGAACTTCTACACCTATGGGTCTTTCTGGCATGTGTCGTAGGAATTCTACGAGTGGGAGCTCACCCACGCCAGGAATGAGACGGCCTTCTCGAGCTTCTTTCACGACGCCTTCAAATCCCTTTGGAGTGCCAGCTGTTGATTCAACTTTGAGTGTTCCAGCTCTCTGGGCTTCTACCAATTTCTTATCGATCGGCCCATTGATAACAGCATCACAAAGGTGAATTTCTCCAAGATATTTTTGAGGAATTTTGTCAAGATCAAAGTGACTTCCGCCTGATCTATACAAATGGAGAGAGTCAACGGCAATGGTGCAATTCGGTCTATCAGCCATCTTAACAAGTTCAAATGCTTGTTCAAGCGTACCAATAGTTCTCCAGATCATGAATTCAACATCGATATTAAAGCCTCTTGGTGCGGCATAATCAGCCATGTCCTGCAGAACTCTTGCGAATTTTTCCTTATTCGGAGCATCTCCGCATAAGGTGAGATTTTTTACGCCCAATTCTGCGCAAGCATCCATAACGGGATGGAATTGAGAGGGATCGGTATCAGAGTTAATCGCAAAGCCGTCAACTCCGTGAAGTACGATCCCTGTATTGGCTAAGTGCTGTTTAAAGGCACGAATCTCTGGAGTGTTAGCTCTAAATTCATGAGCAAGAGCACCTGGAACGATTGGGTGAATTCTTAAGCCCATTTTTTCGTAACCAGCTTTCTTTGCCTGGAGAGCAAATTGTTCCGGAGGAAGCTCGATCGCACATAGAGCTATGGCTTGTAAAGGTCTTTTCTTGCAATCCATTGCGTGGACTGGAGGGAGAGCGGAAAGAGCCGTGGATCCCGCAATCATTGCTGCTGTTTTAAAGAAACTTCGTCTTTGCATAATCTTACCCCACTATTTATTTAAAGAATTGACTGCATTTTCAGCTGCTAACTTACCGCTTGTCATAGCCCAAGCCATGTTTCCTCCCGGAGGGGAATCGTCACCCATGGCACCACCTACAAGTTCACCGGCGGCAAACAGACCAGAGATGGGGCGGTTGTTTTTGTCAACAACGTTCAATTTATCGTTAGTCACGACTCCGCCCATTGTTGTAGCAAATCTTGGCTGCTGTTCAACAATGTAGTATGGACCTGAAGCTGCAACTTGCTTTTTCATGAATTTGGCGGGTCTGCCGAAATCCACGTCTTTACCGGACTGAACAAAACCGTTGTACTTCGCTACCGTCTTGGCCAATTCTGCTCCGTCAACACCAGCTTTTTTAGCAACTGCCTCGATGGAGTCTGCCTTGACAACAATTGGATAACCTTTACCGTCTTGTGCAAGCCACTTATCCATATCTTCCTTGCTTACTCCGGTAATGTTGAGTTTTGTAAGGAAAGCTTGATAGGAAGGTTCATCAAGAAGAATGAAGAGTTTTCCACCTTGTTTCACTTCTTCGTTCTTAATATTGTGGTTGGTGTCAAGTTCGCTAATTACTCTCTTTCCAGCCTTGTTTACCATGATGCCGGAATTGTCTTCAAATGCTGCCTTGTTGGACCAAATTGTAGATTTTGCAATTCCAGGGGCAACTTCCATGCCGTTCGGGTAAATCTTGCCCAGATCCATCATTTGGGTTTTTGCTCCGATAGCCATAGCCATTCGATGACCATCTCCGTTTGAGCTTTTTACGCCGTAATAAAGAGCATTTTTCAAGCTGCCAGTCAGCATGTCTTTATTAGCGCCGAAACCACCAGTTGTGAGAATTACAGCAGGAGCATTAATAGTGTATTGAGTACCGTCTGTTGCTTGGGCTTTAACACCGACAACCTTGCCATCCTTGACGATTAATTCTTTGGCTGGTGTGCCTAAAAGAACCTTAGTGCCGGATTTTTCTACAGCAGCTTTAAAGTTTCTTGTTGCGCCTTGAGCTCCATCCACCCAACGCATAACTCTCGGTTTGGAGTGTTCTGCTTCATTAGTAAAACCAGCCTTTGTATTCAGTTTCATACCTGCATGCGTTGTGGCCCAGTCAACCATTGAACCTACATTATTGACGTACAGAGAAAGCATTTTGCGGTCATTCAAGTTATGGCCGTTCTTAATGTAGTCATCAGTCATGATGGCTGGGGAATCGTCCTTGATGCCAGCATCTTTTTGGATCTTTGAGCCTTGAATGACAACTGTTCCACCATTAACCGCAGCAGCACCACCGGCAAAAGGCATTTTTTCGAGCAAAATTACTTTTTTGCCCAATTCAGAGGCGCGGATAGCAGCTGTTTGTCCGGCTGCGCCAGCACCGACGATGGCAATGTCAGCATTTAATGTTTGTGCCGGAGCGATAGCTTGTTTTTGTTGAACTTTAGATAGTTCATCAACGTTTCCACCAGCCTGTTTTACACATGCTGCAACTGCCGTCAAGATAGCCTTACTAGTGATGGAAGCTCCCGCAACACCTTCAACTCCAAGGCTTTGTTTTGCAACAATAGACTTTGGAAGATTATCGATAGCTACGGAACCAATCCCCGGAGTTTCTTTATTCTGACCAATTTCAACTTTCTGAATGGCGTTGGCTGTAAATGTGACTGCGACTGGAACGTCACCGCCGTTGCCTTTGGCTACTGCTGTGTAGGTGCCTGGATTGAAGGTGGCTGCTTGTGCGAACGATGCGAGCGAAAGAGCAGTCAAGGCAGAGATAAATGTAAGTCTGCGAATCATATGTTCCTCCTCATTGGGGCCGAGCCCCAAAAGCAGTGAAATTTATTTAGATGGGTACATGGCTTTGTGGATAGAATTCAAAATAGTTTGAGCTTCTTCACTTGGGATTTGGCCTGGGGCAGACGGTTTACCTCCTACCATGCAGAAGGTAATATCGGACCCGGTGAACTCACCTGTCATTCTGCTCATTACGCCCCATTTACCCATAGCCATTGTTAACATTGGCTTACGAGAGTAGAAGTTACGGACTTTCCAAGTTGCTCCCATTAAATTGAGAGCGTCGCCAGTGTTGTGAGCCATTACAGCGATCTTCAAAATGTCGGAGCCCAGCTGTTCTTGAAGAAGAAGTCTGCGAATAATTTCGGCTTCGGAAGGAGTCCATCCAAATTCGTGGTCACTCATGACGACTTTTACGCCTTTTTCCTTCGCCTTTTTAACGATTTGTTTGCAAATGTCGGCGTTGCGGAACATTTCGATATCGATGAGATCAATTTTTCCGTTGTCTAAGACATCAAAATAGAAATCACGATAGAACTCATCAGAAACATGACGTCCGCCACCTTCTGTTTTGTCTCGGAAGGTCATGAGTATTGGTTTGTTCTTAACAATGGAGTAAACCTGGTTAGTGAGCTTGGCAAACTCTTTTCCAGAAATTTCACCAATATAGTCCGGACGTAACTCGATCATATCCAGTTCCGGACGAGCGTTGTAGTCCTTGATCAGTTCGATGAAAGCTTCTGGAGTCTTGGCTGTTGTGGAAGCAATAATTTTTGGTCTGCCTTCTCCGATTCTCACACCTTTGATTTCCAGGACTTCAACCGGCTCCTTATCCCAACCTGGTTCGTGGTTGAGTGTGTCGACCGGCATCATTTTTTCATCGCCTTTGAGCTTGGTGCTTGCAAATGCGGAACCAGTTACTGTGGCCATAAGACTACCAGCGGTAGCTATGAAATTTCTTCTCTTCATTTTCTCTCCTTGAAGTAAGAATTGAGTTCAAATTCATTGATTCCATTCTGATGAAAAAAGTTTTTTTTAAATACGAGCCAAAGTTGGTATAAATACAGTCTTTGGGATGTAAAGACAAAAATTCATAAGTGGTTGGGATGTAAAAGGAAACCCTGAGGGACTATCCCCTTTGGTTACAAGCAGAGGGTAGATGTCTGGTCTTCAATGATAGAAGCGGTCTTCTTGGGAGTGATGGCTCCTTTACAGTACAAACCTGGTAGTTGCCACAGAGGAGCTTTTGCTGATTGCCCTTAACTGGGATGGTTGAAAGCAAAAACTGTCAAGGTGTTTGAGAAACTCGGCGAGGGGTGAAACTTTAATTACTTGTTCTGTATATTGAAAGCTGTTTCTATCTTTTTGACAAGATGATCTAAATATGGGGCAATTCCCGGATCTTTCTTCTCTCAAATTTCTTTTTTAAAGAGCTGAAGGAATGCGGAAAACCTTCTTTCCAAAACTTTCATGGGAGTCATTAAGACTGAAATATTGCATCCGTTAGGGTATCTATGGGAGGGCCTTCCTCCCATAGTTCGGGCTACAGTTCATCGTCATCGTATTCATCATCCTCATCCTCGTAATCCATTTCTCTTTCCGGCTCAGAATCTGGTACGCGAACTCCGAGAGCTCCAAATAACTTCCTGCGTTTCCCAGCAATTTCTCCAAAGTAATAACCTGCTTGGAACTTTTTGGACCTCCGTAAAGTAATTTTCAATCTGTTGGCTTTTTATTCGTCTGAAAATTCTTCCAATAGTTGATGCATGAAGAGCACCGGGCCAAGGTAAACGGGTTGTTTCGGCAAAATTCGGATACCGAGAAATATTGTTGTTTTCATTAAGAATTATGAAATAAACAATGGAAAGAATCTTTAGATAGTCTCGTTTCTGAGGAAAGGCTTTCTTCAGAGCCGGACCTATCGGGCTGCTGCTGACAATTTGGTCTAACGCCCAGGTTGCCCCTGCATGTAATTGCTTGATGCCGAGGACTTGCTTGAGGCTAAGGCCGGTCTCTTTTTCCAGAGGTTCGAATACGTAACCTTTAGTCTTTCTTTCACAAATAAAATTTCTCAGCTCCGGACGCTCTTCCAAAAATTTTTCATTCCAGCGGATGCGTCCTTCTTTTTGACCGGACAGCACCGTTCCGACTTTCTTAAATTCAACACGCTCGCTTCTGGCTTTTTCGCTGTTCCACTTATTCTTGTAGGTGTAAACGTAGAAAGCAGAGGGGCTTTTCTTAATAATCAGCGGAGGTAGTTTCGGTGTGCTCATGATCTAATAAATTATCTATTTAGGTCATCCGATTTATTACAAAAAATCAACGAAAACAACTGAAAATAAAGAATTTTTTAGGATTTTTAAAAGTTAGGTATTCTAGAAATCCAATTTTTCAGTCGGTGTCCAGCGTCTGCTCGTCTGCCATTGGGATCCTGGTAGAAGAGTGTTTCAATCATTTCTTAGTCGCTTTATATCTTCTATGGCAGAAATGCCCAACTTTTTATAAGCATTGAATCTGTGGCTTTCGATTGTTCTTTCGCTTAGATTTAACCTTTCAGCAATCTGATAATTCATTAATCCTTGCATGGCTAACTCGATAACTTGTCTTTCTCTTTGAGACAAGAAGTTCCATCTATTATCGAAGTTGGAATAACAGCTCTCGCTTCTTGCATTTTTATCTTTTGCGGTAGCTTCTTCTATGGTTTGAAGAAGTGTGAGAGGATCAACCGGTTTCTTTAATAGGTGAAAGGCTCCTTTTGTAAAGACAGAAATGGCCATGTCCAGGTCTGCGTGGGCTGTCAGAAATATTACAGGCTGGGAAAAACCTTTGTCTTTTAATTGTTTCTGAAGTTCGACTCCATTTACTTTTGGCATTAGGTAGTCAAGGATAAGGCACCCGGGGACTTCCGGGTCATCTAGGGTTAGAAATGAGTCGGCATTTGGATAGGTTTTAACCTGCCAACCTTCTTCTTCGAGCATATAGGCTAACCCTTCAAGAAGATCGAGATCGTCATCGATAATTCTGACTGTAGGTTTTTCAGTTTTGTTTGTTTTCATGGATTAAAGGGAGAGAAAGTGTTGCGATTGCTCCATTGCCGGCTTTTCGAGCCTCGAGTTTAAATGTACCGCCGTGTTTTCTTGCGATTGATTTCACTATAAGCAGTCCAAGTCCAAGACCTTCTTCCTTGGAACTGGAGAGAAGGGTGCTTTCATCAGCTTGCTTAGGAGAAAAATTTCCGTTATCCGAGACGGAAAGAACTGCATTATCACCAATTTGTTCGAGCTTTATATCAATTTTTGGATGGCTTGCGCTTGTTGCTGTGATTGATTCGGCAGCATTTTTTAGAAGATTATTGAGGAGTAATTCTATTTCTAAGGCCGAGCCGTTGACTTTAAGACCATGCTGGATTTCTTTTTTTAATTCTCCATGGAAATTACCGCAGTCCTCAAAATTTTCTATGGCAGCATTAGCGGCTTCTCCCAAATCAAAGATCTTCAGCTCGGGTTGCTTACGCTTTGCGTAGGAGCGCACATGATCCACAATGTCTTCAAGTTTGTCTGTCTGTTTTTGTATCTTTTGAAGAATTTCTAGAAATTGTTCGTTCGATAAAGCATTTTTTTGAGCTTTTCTTTGGGCGCCGAATATAAATGCTTTGATGGTTGTGAACGGCTGACGAAGCTCGTGGGCAAGAATTGAGCTCATTTGTTCCACAATTCCAAGTTTTTCGAGTGACGCAGCCCTCTCCAGTGCTTTCTGAGCCTTCCGTTGAAGTATTTTCTGTTTTTCGAGAGAGTCGCTGAGGGATTTGGTTCTTCTTTTCACAATTTTGCTTAAAACAAAAGAAGTTCCGGCAAACAAGACAAGGAGAAGAAGAACCAAAGCAATCCAAGAGGAATAATGGTTCCAAAGCTCTTGAGAAAACCATTCGTTTAAGAAGCTGAAAGGGCCCAGTTGAAGTGACTTAAATAATTCGTCGGATCTGGTTGAGTCTGTGCCTATGCTCCAACTGTATCCGCCGGGTACTCTTGGCATCGTTAAAAGTGCGAGTATTGCCTTTTTGGCTACTTCTGGAGATGCACCGGGCATGGAAGAAAATGACCAATTGGGATACAGCTTTGTAGAAGACATGCAGACAGCCGACTCTGGTTTTAATCCTATTGGCTTAATTTGTTGCCAGACCTCATCTCCCTTCGGATAAGTATCTTCTAAAAAACATGTCGAAAGAAGACCAATATCGGTTTTCCCGGAAATCACGGCCTTTACTACATTTCTTAGATCTCGCCCGACGACCTCCGTTCTGCCAAAGAAATGATGTGGATCGTGGCCTCTGTCTGCCAGTTCTCCTAAACCAATTTGATGTCCGTAGAATCCTCCTTTAAAGTTGATCGCTACTGATTTGTTTCTCATATCTTCAACGGTGTGGATAGGGCTGTCAGCCCGCGTAATAAACAACGTGCCATATGCTTTATTAGGATCGGGAAGTCGATCTGACACCATCGTGGTCAATTCTTTAGCACCTTTCTGAGTCATTCTCCTAGAAAGGCCGGATGTGGAGAGAAAAAGGTCAGCTCTACCACTTTCAAGGCATTCTTCCAAGGCAGGAAGCGGAAGTCTGAGAATCTCTAAATTATCTTTACCGAAAGTATTCTTCAATGCTTGAATTGTTGGTTCAATTATCTTGACGTTGTTGTCCTGAGGTGGGTCCAGGCTGACGGCAAGAACAACTTTTTCATTTGCCCAAGTTAATGAAAAACAGAAGGTAGCTAACAAAAAGATGACGATTCTTAACATGCACACCTCTTCTTTATAACAAAGTCTAAGAGTTTTGCTACTTAAGTACTGAATTTCTTAAATTATGAATATCTCAAGTCGTATTAACAAGGAGACTGCCATGTTAAAAATTCATCCTAAAATGCTGGCACTGTGCGTATGTGCCGCCTCGTTTGGCTTTGCTTCCGCATCGGAAGTTGCCTTTAACCCCGGAACCTATGAAGGGGTAGCCACTGGAAGAAATGGTCCGATTAAGGTAGAAGTAACGGTAGACAATCATAAAATTTCAGCCGTCAAAGTCATAAGTCATAAAGAGTCTGCCGGATTGTCAGATGCTCCGATGGAAAAAATTCCAAATGAAATAGTATCTAAACAAACCCTTAAGGTGGATAACATTTCTGGAGCCACTTTCAGCAGCCAAGGTTTAATCAATGCCTGTAAAAATGCGTTGAGTAAAGCTTCTAAGGATATCTCTCCGCTTTTAGTTGCTCCTGCAGTAGCCAAGAACTCCCAAAAACCAAAAGACGAAAAAGTGGATGTTGTCGTAATTGGTTCGGGCATTGCTGGGCTGACATCGGCGATAGCTGCGCATGAGGGAGGCGCCAAGGTCCTGGTCTTGGAAAAACAAGGAATGCTCGGCGCTGGCGATTCCATGAATATTTCTACCGGGATCACAGCCGGAGGCACGAAATTAATTAAAGAAAAAGGAATTCAAGGTAAAACTACACAAGATTACGTAGATTTGCTGATGAAGCAGGCTAAGGATAAAAACGTTCCTATTAATAAGGAGAATGTTGAAACTTACGCCCGGAGAGGTGGAGAAGTTATCGACTGGTTGATGGATCTTGGTGTTCCGTTTGGAAGATTCCAAGAAGATAAGTATTTTCATATCATAAAAGACGGCAGTGCTCCTGGGCCTCATATCATCAAGGCACTTAGTAAGGAGGTTAAGAAGGACAATATTCCTTACCGCCTTAACAGCAAAGTAGTGGAAATTTTGTCTGATAACGGCAGAGCATCCGGCGTTAAGGTCTCTACACCCGACGGTGACTATAAAGTTCTAGCCAAGGCAGTCATTGTTGCTACTGGTGGCTTCTCAGCCAGTCCTGAATTATTGAAGCGTTATGCTCCGGAGTGGATGAACCGTCCAACAACCGGTGCCGCTTCATTGACCGGCGACGGAGTCAAAATGGCTCAGAAGTTAGGAGCAGCGACCGCATCAATGGAACAAATCAAGGTGAATTACCTTTGTCATCCGCTTACTGCTAAGGACGGTGTTTCTCTTACGGCTATCACTCCTTACACCATATTGGTTAACAAAGACGGAAAAAGATTTGTCGATGAGAATCATGCGTCTATCAACTTCAAGAGTAAAGCTATGATGAAGCAGCCGGAGCATATTGCATATGCTGTTGTAGATCAAACTGCAATGGATAATTTGAAGTTGATGAGAAACTATGCGGAAGCAGGGTATTTTGTAAAAGCCGATACGATCCCTGAATTGGCAAAAAAACTCGATGTCAATCAGGAACAGTTCATCTCTACAGTCGATAAATATATAGCAGATTGCAAGGCTGGCCTTAAGAACGATAAAGAATTCAACAGAAAGATCCAATATCCAATGATTAAGCCGCCATACTATGCTGCATTGGTTACTCCTTCCATGCAGTCAACTTATGGAGGACTTAAGACTAATACAAAGGCAGAAGTGTTGGATCAAAAAGGAAAGGTTATTCCTGGGTTGTATGCCGCTGGAGCCGCATCCGGACATGAAGCTTATGCTAACGAGGTTGGTTTTGCCGCGATTATTGGTTTGACATACGGAAAGATTGCCGGTGAAAATGCCGCTGCTTCTTTGAAGTAATTTTAAGAGAGAATCTAAAAGACTTAAGCCTCTAAAGTGTGTTCCATAGCTTTAGAGGCTTTGAAATACAGGGCTGAAAAATACCCTCTCTTAATTTATCTAGGGAAGGGCATTTTGACGACCAATGGCCATCTGAATTCTTTTCTTCCAGAAAAAAGAAATAGGAGCTTAGTCGGTAGCATTCAATCGTCTCTAGTTTTTTCCGCCTTGATTGTGTCTAAAACAATGAGACCTCTTTTCTTGAGTTTGCCAACTTGGTCAGCAAATGTTGTGTGGGTCTTATTAATTTCTTATCTGGCTTAGACTTTCTCTTAGTGTTCTAAGAAAAAGAAATCCCGCGGAGTGAGCATCATCTTCAGACGAACTGGAGAGCTAAGCTTGCGGGATGTTGTTGCTGATATGCTAACTTAAAGAAATTGAAAAATGAATAAACCGTACATAAAAAGATACAGGAACAGCCCGATGTAGGGAAAATACGAAATGTATCGGAACTGCAAAACCGAACGTTTTTTCAAGTCCGGCTCAAATGTTTTTCATCACCGAACGGCTCCAGTTTTTAGATTTTTTCTCATAACTCCAACAACCCTTCCCACCTAAACCGACATTCCTTTTCACCACCGACAGTGCTGGCTTCCAGAGGATTAATTTTTTTATGCCGGCATTCTATTTCATATCTCGGACGCCCCATTTCATAATACTTACAACTCCGGCGTTCCTAATCATGGGTCCGGCATTAGTAATCAGACCGCCGACGTTTTAATTCGTAATGCCAGCGTTTTGAACCGGACGAAAAACCTCCGTTTCTTTGATTATGGAAATGAGGAACTTGTAAATGCCTTTCATTGAAGCGTAACCAAGTCAAAGCTTGGAATGACGGGATTAGTCTTTTTCTTTTTGAAAGCTTCCTCGAGAGCTTCAGCAAAGAGACCGGCTAGTTTTTCTTTTAGCTCCTCGGGCGTTTCTGCTTCTGTGGCAATTCCCAAATAAGGAAGAAAATCCTCACAAGTAGCTACATAGACCTGTGCTTTCTTGTCGTACATGACTTCCACTTTGGCTTTGAGCAAACAGCCTGCTCGGGCAACTAGCTTCCACCCTGGTCTGCCCACTCTATATGCAAACATTTAAGTTCCCTCGATCAGTTAAATACTCAAAATCCATGATTGGGATTCTAGTGAAATTTTATTAAAGTTAGTCTAAATAAGTGAAATGCAAAGTAAGTTACTGTCCCGCAATGAACGTAAGTAAATCAAAGCGCCATGGCCTCTAATCCAATAGTTTTTTCAGCTCAACGGCGGTCAGGGCGCTTTGATTTGCAAACTGCTGTATTGCTTTTATCGTACTCGTCTTTTCACGTAGTATTTAAATAACGGTCGCACTAGCAAAATGAAGTCTCCAGATAATCAACGGAGACTTTTATGTTAGATGATCTTAAACGCATGATTCCTGAAGCCAGCCGGCGTGGCAAAAAGTCGTCCCAAATACAAAAATTCTTTTTAAGAATTACGGCTGCAACGTCAGCCGGAAACACATTGCCTCTACCATAGGTTGTCAGAATACTTTCCAGGGAGAAATTAAAGGAAAGAAATAGGGACAAAAGATCTTCGAGATACGCTCTGGCTCTAAGGTTTTGAGAACTTGTTCGAATCAGATCCGAGACTGAAAAGACCGCTGCTGCTTTTTTCTTTTCAATAGAAGGGGTTCAGTAAACAGCAACAACTTGAGTTCGGCTAGTATTCCTTTATGGGTATTGGGAAATGATGAAAAAATATTTAAGATACTAAGGAAAAATTTAGATCCTTTTAGAACAAATTTTTTTCCTGGCATGCCTTTAAAGTCAAAGAAAACAGGAAGCTCTCCTGTGCAGACAATCCCATCTTCAGCTGTTTATAAGCATTCCTCTAGTCACGGAAAATCGTTAGAAGATAACCTCCGGGTTGTTTCGGAAGCTTTGGCTCAAGATGGTAAAGGGCCTAACCTTATTTTTGAATGCACCGAAGGAAATATTAAAGGAAAGTTCAATTCAACGATTGCCGTCGCAGCGCAAAGTAATTTCATACTTTTAGAAACTGATCCGTTCCTTGCTTCTATTAAAGTCACGGATCCAAATTGTTTAACTTCTCGATTCTGCCTGTTTCTTTTTGTGATTCGTGGTTCGTTAAATGTAATTAACGGAGCAGAATCTTTAGAGGTTTCAGCTCTTCACTTTGTTATTGTTGATCCCAGGGAGCCGGCCAAGATTATGATTCAAGGGAAAGCCAAATTAGTGTGTTTCTTGGTACCCCAAGATTATTTCTTTACGCATGTCGGTTTTAGTTTTTCTAGTTTTGTGAACAAAGTTTTTGGTTCCTCGCCATATGAACACATTTTCGCAAAACTGTTCTTAACTATTGCGAACTCTCTTCCTCAAGTACAAGGAAATGAGGTTTCTGCGCTTTGCGATTCTCTGTTGTGTGCCTTCCGTCCAATTTTTCACTCTCAGGAAAATGTTGAACTTTCTCAAATTCAAAACAATAAACAAAAAATGAGAACCAAGGCGGTTGAATTTATGTCAACTCATTTGAAAAATCCTGATTTAACGGCTAAAGAAATAGCGCTCCATCTCGGAATATCAACTAGATTCTTGACAAATATCTTTCGAGAAATTGGCACTTCTCCTATAAAACATCTATATGAACTTCGCCTCAGGAAGGCTCGAGTGCATCTCCGAGAAGGTCATTATGCCGATACATCTATAAAAACTATAGCGGAAATGAATGGATTTTCCTCTCAAGCGCATTTCTCGAAATCATTTAAAAAAATGTTCGGGATGTCACCTTCTGAATGGAGGAGGTTTTAATTTAAATTGTTCCTTCTAAGACAAAAGTTCATTCAGCAAAGACAAAAGTTATAAAGAGAGCCAAAGGGGCTAGATAGAATGGAAGATCAAGGCGTTCCCCCTAATGCTTTGATATTTCATAACCTAACCCCAAAGGTGAATAATGAATAAAACTTCACATAGAAAGCTGCATCTCTCTAGAAGAACGTTTTTAGAAGCGCTCTTAGTAATGGGAGGTTCTGCGGCTTTGAGTCCTTGGACTAAAGCTTTAGCTGCCATAGAAACTGACCTGTTTATTCCGGCGACACCCAAAGATTTGCTTGATAGCAAAGTCAAAGTCATTAACACTTTTCACGATATGCATTGCCATGGGTCATGCATCCTGAAAGCTCATGTTCAGAACGGTCGAGTATTGGCATTCACCTCTGCCGGTGACATACCCCTAGAAAATTGCCAGGAAAAAGATGAAGATATTTTCCATATTCAAAGAAGACCGTGCTTAAAAGGATTGTCAGAACGGAAACGAATTTACGCTCCGGACAGACTGAAGTATCCGCTAATTCAGACCATTGAACGTGGAAATATTAATGGATTCAAACGCGTTTCCTGGGACGAAGCCTTAGATAGAGCTTGCGAACAAATCCTAAAAGCAAAAGAGCGTCAAGCAGAGCTCGGATATATTCCTATTTGGGAACATTCCAAGACGTTGTTGCCTTACATGGGACCCTATCTCAATACTTGGGGAAATATGTCAGCAGGTAACCAGCTCGATAGTAACTATGCTGGTATCGGAAAAGGGGTTCTCGGTCACCCAGCTACGGATATGCTTAATTCTAAGTTCATTCTTTGTTGGTCAGCCAATTCCCAATCCACTTCACCTCATCTGCCTTTCATAATGACTAAGGCGAAAGAAAGAGGAATTCCCATTGTGGTTATAGAGGCAAGACACACTGGAACTGTCAGTGCAATGGGAACTGGAACTGAGGATATCCCTGGTTGGATTTGTCCTCGCCCGGAGACAGATTCCGCCATTTTAGTGGCGATGGCAAATACCATCTTTAGACGCAATCTCCATGACGAGGCTTATCTGAAGAAGTATTGTTTTGGTTTTTATCCTAATGATTCTGTCGTAAGTCAATCTCCAATTAACGATCCTATGACAGGTAAGCCCTATAAAGGACAACGCTTCACAGTTCCTCAAGGAGAATCTTTTGTCGAGTATTTAGACGCCTTGCAAAAAGAACATGGAGGTGAGCAAGGGGTATTGGATTGGGCCTCGAAGTTATCAGGAGTACCGGCAAAAACTATAGAAAACTTGGCAGTCAAGTACGCAACTACCAAACCGGCGTGCATATATTCTGGTGCTGCATCGGGAGGCGCCCAGAGATCCGGTAACGGTTTCTATTTTTGTTGGTTATCTTTAGCTTTAGCCGCTATGACGGGTAACGCAACGGTCAGAGGCGGAGGCTTCGGACCTTTAAAACGAGTTGATGGAATGTCCTTAAAACTCGGTGCGGCACCAAAGTTTATTGATGCTAAAAAGTATGCTCCGATTCGTTTTTCTCTATATATGCAGTCCAAAGTCCTTCAGACAGGACTTGATAACCGTACCCCTGAACAACTTAGAGACGATGTTAAGCGTCTGAATGGCATTGATCTTGGTCCAAATGCTCACTTAGAAATTGACATGATCTGGAGAGGAGCGGGCTCGGGAGATAGATTCAATCAAAGCTCTTCCATTAACCCCAAGATACTGGCCTATAAAAAATTAAAATCAATTATTTCTTGTGAAAGAGTCCTTTCTCCATCTGCCCGCTATTCGGACATCATCTTCCCGGTAGCAACTCAGTTTGAACAAAACTATTTCCATGGAGGCCGTACAAAAACCGATACCAATGTGGTTCGTCAGCTCATTGAGCCAATGTATGAATGTAAAACGGATAATGAAATTACAGAACTCTTTGCTAAAAGATTAGGGATTCCCTGGAGCATGGGAGGAATGTCCGACATTGATGTGATGAAACAACAATGGGCAGGGGCTAAAGTACCGGCGGATTATCTTGCGATCGATCCTAATTTCAAATTACCTACATTTGAAGAAATGCTCGAAAGCGCAAACCTTCAATTACCGGTTCCTCCGGAAGAAAGCATAATTCCTGCATCAAAATTTGAGCCTGGAAAATTCCCAACTGATACGGGGATGATCAACTTTTACTCTCCTTTCCTTGCAAGTCGAGGACGTGTTGTGTTAGATGTGCCAGCGGCACGTTATGTCAGACCCCCGCAAGGATACGAGGACATCTCTGAAGGTAACACTCAAGGAAAATTTAAACGTAATTACACTCTTCAGTATATAACCCCTCATTTGATTCATCGATGCCACTCTGTATACGACAATACCTCCATGCTTATGGACACCTCTCCACATGGAGTTCTGATGAACCCTGCCGATGCCGAAGCTCGGAATATTTCTAACGGAGAAAAAGTATACGTTTACAACGACATGGGATGTACCAAGCTTAAGGCTATCGTTACAAAACAACAGCCGAAAGGAGTGATTTCAATCCCTCAAGGTGCGTGGTATCAGCCTAGCAAATCCGAAAAATATGAGGCTTGGTTCGATTCAGATTTCGATGGCAAACCTGAATCTCATATTGTTCCAGTGGACGTAGGTGGCTGCATGAACGTTCTTTTGACCGACCAGGATACTGGAGTTTCCGATCCTATTCTCAACAAAGAGGTAGGAGATTCCGGAGGAATGTACGTCAATGGACTCTTGTGCGAAGTAAGTAAAACTCTTCCATCTTTTAGTTAACAACCGTTTAAGAGGAACATCATGACTCAATGGGGTTTTTATTTTGACCAGACACGTTGCTACGGTTGTAAAACTTGCACAGTAGCATGTAAGGAATGGAATGAAGGCAGAAGAGGGGATGCCCATATCAACCCTCTGAAGAATTTGTCTCAATATGAAACGCCAGAAAAATGGCAAGCAGGATCAGAGGAATCCGCAAGTAATCTTTCAATGCTTAGAAAATTCGACATGAAAGAAAATTGGAGGAGAGTCACATTTGTAGAGCTTGGAGACAATCCGCCGGATGTTGTTATTGCCCCTCTTTCAATTTCTTGCAACCATTGTGCTGAACCCGCATGCCTTCCAGCGTGTCCTGCAAAAGCAATTTCTAAAGAACCGGAATTCGGAGCCGTTATTGTTGATTCAGAAAAATGCATTGGATGTGGCACTTGTGCCAAAGTCTGCCCGTGGGGAGCGCCGCAATTCTTTGAAGATTTATCTCTTTCTTCCATAGGTGACCCAAAGCATCCCAAGATGACTAAATGTGATCTTTGCATCGATCGAATAAAAATGGGACTCAAACCGGCTTGTGTGGCTTCTTGCATTGGAAGAGCTCTCGAATGCGGACCTATAGATGAGCTAAGAAAATTGCATCCGGAGGCTACTATTTATGCACTGGGCTTTGATCCTCAAAATACTAAGCCAAGCATTCTATTCAAGTCCCGTGTCGCTCCAAAGGGAGTTTAAACAATGGGAAACCAGCTAAAACTAGCTGCTCTGAAAGCCGTCACCTTTGGGGGATGGCTTTTAGAAGGCTTTAATGAGAAGACGCTTCCAGTTCTTAAGAAATACTACCTTGTGAATTGTTCAGAGGAAGAGGGAACAGGGGGCTCCATTTATAAAGCGTTGGAGTCAACTTCTTTGGAGAAACTACAGCAGCAATGGACAACTGCATTTTGCATAGGTCCGTGCTGTATTCCTCCGGAAGAAAGTGTAGTCCGGACGGGTCTGTCTATGCAGGAGCCTCGAGATAAAACTCTCAATTGGTACTTAAAATTTGGAGAAAAACCTTCAAGCCGGGTGCCTGCCGATCACCTTGGGATCCAGTTGTTTTTCCTATCTCGCCTTCTTTTGGAAGCAGACACAACCAAAGACGAAGAAGTGAAGAGGCAACTTTTAGAAGAGGCTCAAACTTTTGCAAAAGAACATTTAGATTGGGTAGAAGACTTGGTCAAGAAAGTTCGTTTGTGTCCGAATCTAGAGAATTTGTCTGAATTAATTTTGTTATTAGACCAACTTCCTCAGGAAATCAAGGACATTCAGGAGGAAATATCTAGAGTTTAAGAATGATTCATTTCTATCCATAATAAAATTTAATTTTGTGCGCCTTCTTGGCGCACAATAATTTTGGAAAAGAGAGTTCCTATAGAAGAACCATACTCTCGGGCAAGATTATGAAGATGCCTCGAATTAGCGCGGCGGCTAAAGCTCTTTCTTGGGGGTTGGTTCCTACATGACGGCTGAGTAAGAGAACAACTGGAAGGAAAAAACGGGTAGGGAAGGGTAAGTATGCAGTTCATTAAAAATGGTCCGGATATTCCGAATGAACTTTTGCAGGCGCATGAAGAAGGCCGTGTAGTGTTTTTCTGTGGTGCTGGCATTTCGATTCCTGCAGGCTTACCTGACTTCGGAACGTTTGTAGAGAAAATCTATGAATTAAATGGAGAAATTAAATCTGAAAGTGAGGTAAAGGCATTTGGGGCCGAGCAATTAGATACAACCCTTGATCAATTTGAGCGTCGAATCACTGGAGGAAGGCAAAAACTAAGAGAGGTTATTCCAAAGATTTTGACCCCTACACCTGGCAAAAGAGGAGCGACCAAAACCCACCAAGCTCTTTTACAGTTAAGTCTGTCCCCTGACGGTCATTTAAGGTTGGTAACCACAAATTACGATCGTCTGTTTCATTTGGCGGCTCAAAAAATAAAGATGCCGTTTAAAGAGCATGGGGCTCCATCTTTACCTATACCTAAAACGAGTCGTTGGGACGGATTGGTCTTTCTTCACGGTGTTCTGCCTAAAAATGTTACACAAAACTCAGACTTGAATAGTTTAGTAATGACAAGTGGGGATTTTGGGGTAGCCTACTTAACTGAAGGTTGGGCCGCTCGGTTCGTAATCGAACTTTTTCGAAATTGGGTTGTCGTCTTTGTAGGGTACAGTATCAATGACCCTGTTATGCGCTATATGATGGATGCACTCGCTGCCGATAGGAGGCAGGGAGAGCGGACTCCTCAAGCTTGGGTTTTCGCTGACTGTTCTCCGGGAAAAGAAGCTGAGGAGAAAAGTAAATGGGAAGCCAAAGGGGTCAGGCCAATTCTTTACCCTTGGGGGACAGAAGGGGATAAACATGTTGGGCTGCATAAGTCTTTGCAAGCCTGGGCTGCTGCTTATACAAGTGGAATCGAAGGAAAAGAGAATCTTGTTCTTCAGCTATGTTTAGCTCATCCTCAAAAGAGTACACCCCAGGATGACTTCGTCGGTAGAATGCTATGGGCTCTATCTGATCCGTCTGGATTGCCGGCAAAACGTTTTGCAGAGTCAAAGCCTGCACCACCTCTCGACTGGTTTTTTGATGTATTCACGCAGAATAGTTTTTCTAGTAGAGATCTTCCCATATTTGGGATAACTTCTCCTAAAGAAGAATATTCAGCAGTTCAATTCAGCCTGCTTAATAGACCTGCACCCTATGAGTTTGCTGCATGGATGAACCTCACTGGTTCCTCATTTACTAAATGGGATAAAGTGTTCGAACACTTGGCTAATTGGCTAACCTTCTACTTAAATGATCCCAGGCTGATATTATGGTTTTCAGCACAGGAAGGTTGTAGCTGTCCTCGACTTAAAAATTTGTTTATATCCGCATTAAAGCGATACAGTGCCTTTTCGAAAAAACAAGCTGAGGATTTTAAAAAGGAGTACCCATTTTCAATTCCTACTCCTCGAATGGAAAAGCTCTGGTGGGCACTTCTTACAGGGCGAATGAGAAACCGGACTGAAGAATTTTATTATGAAAACCGTTTAAAAATAAAAGAGATGGGCTCCATAGCCCGAGTTGATCTTCGAAGGAGATTATCACCAATAATAATTTTACGAAAAATCCCCTTAATAGGCGACTCTTCTGACATCAGCGAGTGTTTGGACTGTGAACTCGCCTTGCAAGATGAGGAAGTAATTGAGCAAATAAAAAAGGCTCTTTTGGATATTACAAAAGAAAATTTGTTGTCGCTAATTTCGGAACTAGAACTTGTTTTAAAGGATGCTTTAGATTTAATTCTTGAGATCAACGGCCATATTCGGTGGCCTGATATTTCCTTTCTAGATCTGCCTTCTATTGAAGAGCATCCACAGAATCAAGGATTTCAAAATTGGGTTCGCCTTATTGAACTGCTTCGGGATTGTTGGCTTAAGCTCCTTGATATTGACGTGCTCCGAGCCAATCAGCGGGCATTAGACTGGTTTGAACAATCTCAAATTACTTTTAAACGCTTAGCGCTTTTTGCTGGAAGTAAAAATAAAGAAATTCCTCCAGAAATTTGGGTTGCGTGGTTATTGGCAAATGATGCTTTCTGTTTGTGGGCGTTAGAAACACAAAGGGAGACATGTCGATTGTTAGTCCTTCAGGGTAGCCATTTAAACTTACGAACTCAACGACAATTAGAATCTGAAATTTTACAAGGGCCTCCGAGAGGGATGTACTCCCAGTCTCTTAAACCAGCACGGTGGAAGGAAATAAAGGAACATGAAATTTGGCTGCGCCTCATAAAACTAAAATTATCGGGTCTCACTTTAAGTAAGAAAGCCGCCTCATGTTTTGAAAAAATTTCTGAAAGTCATCCAGAATGGACGACATATCAAATGGAAAGAGAGGAATTCACACGGTGGTTATCTTTCCCAGGAGATCCGGGGTTTAAGGAGTTTCTTGCACTTGAAGTCCCTCCTGCAAATTTGAATGATCTTATTAAGTGGCTAAGAAGAAACAAGAACGTCCAAAGATTATTCTTCCGAAGTAAGTGGATAGAGGTTTGCCGAAGTTCTTATGAAGTTTGTATGCAGGCATTAATTTCCCTTGCTCGCCAAAATGAATGGCCTGAAGGGGCATGGCAGGCGGCTTTACAGACATGGAGCCAAAAAGAAACTGCAGAGAAATCTTGGAAAGATCTGGCTCCTCTCGTCATTTCGAAAGAGGTAATTATCCCGGACGCTCTTCTTCCTTCATTCACTTCTTGGCTTGAGTTCAACTCTCGAATCCCTGTTATTCCAGAAAAAGAAATCCTTGACTGTTGCCGAATACTTCTCGAAACCTTACAAAACTCCAAGACCGATTCTTTATCTGAGAAATATTATGAGTCTAAAGATGCAATTACTTCAGCCATCATCAAACCTGCGGGAAATTTAGCTTCTTCGATTATTAACCAAATCAACAAAAGAAAATTTAACGATAAAGAACGTATTCCCCCCGAGTACAGAGAATTTTTAGATTTGTTCTGCAACCGCAAATTTTCTTTATTTGCCCCAGCCAGGGTCATTGTTGCCTCGAATACGATTAGCCTATTTAGAATTGATCAGGAATGGACTAAAAAGAAATTGCTGCCATTTTTTGATTGGAAAAATCCTAGAGAGGCTAGTTTCGTCTGGCAAGGTTTTTTATGGTCTCCTCGTCTTTATATTCCTCTGCTTCATCCTATAAAAGAACAATTATTTGACACGGCAAAACACACTGAAGAGTTGGGGAGGTTTAGAGAGCAGTATGCGACCTTACTCACCTATCTTGCGTTGAGTCCTTCCGAAGAATTCACAAGGGAGGAGTTGATGGTAGCTTTCAGAGAATTAAAAAAAGAGGATTTGGAAACAGCCTCTCAAGCGCTCCTTCAAGCATTTCAAAGCACAGATGCTAAAAAAGAAATTTACTGGCGATCACGGGTTCGGCCTTTTATTCAAAAGATTTGGCCTAAATCAAAGGACTTAGTTTCCCCACGGATATCAGAGAATTTTGCGCAAGTTGCTTTAGCTAGTGGTAACGGATTTCCTGAAGCGTTAAGCATCGTGCAGCCTTGGATCTCGAGTATTGAGGAGATATCGGTTGTGATAAATATGCTTCGAGAATCTACCCTTTGCGAACAATTCCCAGAGGAGGCTTTATCCATGCTAGACAGTATCATCTCCGAAAGGCCAAATCAGCATGGATTTTTGGATATCGTTGATTTAACAGAATGCTTAGACCAGATCTCTGTTCATCTTCCTAATATCCGTGAAGATAAGAGGTTTAAAAAATTGGATAAATTTCTCAGAAGGAGAAGCGTCTAATAACTGAATTTCTGAAGTGAACGTCGATCCCCGTCAAATTCTTGGTCGTATTGCCACTAGTTCAGGCGCCATCGTCAAATACGTTCTTTTCGGAGTATAGGTCTAGTAATTTGATAGAGTAAAGAGTATAGGAGCAAAATTTGGAGAGTAGAGTGCGCATGGTTCCTAGCCATATTGCTGGAAACTTGACACTCAAACAAAAGGATGGTTATCAAGCCGTTTTTTGCCAAATATTAAAAAAGATCATCTGATCGAAGCGTCCAGGGATGGGAGCAAAAGGCCCACCTTTCCAACAGGAAACTTATGCCTTCTCTCTCTCTGGTTTACCGTTGACGAAAAACTCCTTCCCCGCATTTTCCCACCAACAGGCTGAAGGTCGCTAGTCCCGGAACTTCATAAAAAGACAAAACCCTATTTTATGTGAGACCCAATTTTCGTCTTTCGTTGTTCCGGGACAGTCTGAATGACTCCTTCCAGCCTTCCGCTTTGTGGTTTAACCCCAATTCTTCAGACTAGCTGCATTCTTTCCGGCAATTCGGCCGTAAACAATGCATTCGGTTAGATTTCCGCCGCCTTGGTAAACAAACTTAAGAGCAGAAGCAATTTCACCGGCTGCATATAACCTTGGAATCGGATTTCCGAACCAATCCAGAACTTCTCTTTCTCCATTAGCTGCAAGACCGCCTTTCGTATTAGGACCTCCGGCTACTAACGGAACTGCATAGTATTTGCCGGTGTTGATTGGCCCTAAAGTATTGGCTCTGCGCTGGAACTCTTCGTCAACTCCTTTTGCACAGGCAGCGTTGAATTTTTCAATGGTCTTAACGAAATTCTCCGTGACCATACGGTCTTTGTTGGAGGGTTGGGCTTTAATTTTTGCAGCTAACTCTTCAGGAGAATTTGCTTCTAGGATCCAGCCTCTTTTAATGGCGTCTTGGTTGTCCTTTGTCCATGGCACGAATCCAAAGCCTGCTGTAGAGTGGCCGAGGTCGGTCAATGTACGCTTGCTCAGCAATTGGTCGTCGCAAATGAACCAAGCAGGAAGGCGCGGATAAGTAAGATCGTCAATGTTCATATGGACGGCTTCCTTATAGAACATGTAGCGGCTTGGATCTTCAATAACCTTTGTTTCTGAACAGAATCGATTGCCGTAGTTATCAACGAGAATGGAATTCTTAGAACCGACAACCGGCGTATCAAGTCCCATGTTCAAATTCCGGGTCGCACATCTTCAAAAATTCTGCATTCAAAGGAGAATACTTTGCCCATCCTTGCGCCAATCCTTCGGAGACCTCTTCTTGTTCTCCTTCTCCCTTCCAAGGAATATTCTCGCCGGAAAACATCGCTTTCGCATACTCTTTCAAAGCAACCGGATCACCGTCTTTGTCCGGACAATGGAAGCCGCCTCCGGACATTCTGGTGTTGTTGTAGAGATGGTCCTTAGCCTGCTTTTCTAAGATGAGAACTTTTGCACCGTTATCAAACGCTTCAATTGCTGCAGATGCACCGGCGCCGCCCAACCCGACTACCACAACGTCATAAGTTTTGTCCCATTTTGCAGGAGCAGGGGAAGGCGCTGCGGAAGCAGTTTGAGCGCTAATGAGACCAAGACCGGCGGTTGAGGATACTAAAAATTTTCTTCTGGAAATCGACATATCTGCTCTCCTTGGATAAAGTTTGATTTATGGAACTTCAAAGACAAAGGTTCCGTGACATTCTTCACAATAGTTCACGCCTTTCTTATGACCTTTATGGCATACAACACAGCTGAGATCGATCATGAGGATTGACTTCAGGAAACTTTTTCTGTGTTTTATCAATCATCATCTGGTAAGTGCCATGACATTTCTGGCAATTCATTCCTAAGTTTTTTTCTGCGGTGCTGTTCTCTTGACCATGACACTGTTGGCAAGAAACATTTCTGCTTTGATGCCGATCAGCTAAAAACGAAGAGGCAAAAGAGGGCTGAGCGTAATTACAAATTGACACATAGATTAGAATAAGAGTTAAAAGCAGTTTGGACTTCATGGGATTTTCCTTTTTTTGCTTTCCTTATCCCTATTAAACAATGTTTTGGTACTAGAGTACCTACACAATTTATGAAAAGTCCCGTTCTAATTGTTTTCGTTCTCTCACTGTCACTAGTGTCTCTGCCTGCGTTGTCGCAGACGAAATCAGAGGAACAGCCGCAGATTAGACTTGCGGTGTCTACGCTTGCAGAACCAAGTACGAACCAGCCGCTGATTTCTCTTACGGTAGACGCTCTTAAAAAAGAGTTTGGTCAGGAAAATGTAAAGGTTACGGTTTATCCGCTTCCTAAGCTCGAAAAAGCGGTAAGAAATGGCGAAGCTGACGTTTTCATTTCTTCCTCCGGGACATTCCGCAGGCTTGCAGATTCCGGAGCCAGAAGTGTCGGAACTATCGTAAGTGAAAAGCTCTCAGATCCAAATAAAAGCGAAGGTTCCGCCTTAATTGTGAAATCTGCGCGTTCTGACTTAATTCATTTGGAAGACCTCAAAGGAAAAACTATCGCCGCAAATATGCGTTATGGCTTTTCAGGCCATCTGATGGTGCTTCATGAAATCTTTAAAAAAGGTTTTAACCCAAACAAGTTTTTCGGAGAGACGATCTTCATCGGACATGACGTAGAAAAAATAGTTCAGAAGGTTTTGAACGGCGAAATCGACGGAGGAATTCTTAGAACTTGCTATTGGGAAGAATATGCCGAACGAAACAAATTAGATAAAAACTTAATCCGCGTAATCGACCCTAAGAAAGATTCGAATTTAGTCTGTCAGCATACTTCCGAACTGTTTCCGAATTGGACCATTGCCACAACTCCTTCTGCTTCTCCGGAAATTGCAAGAAGGGTGGTTAAAAGTATCCTTTCTGTCGAACCTAGCGATAAAAACGGTTTGTATTGGGGCCTCTCAACGGACTTTACTCAGTTGGACCAGCTTTTAAAAGACCTGGAAATCGGACCGTTCGAAGTTAAAAAGAAGGAGCTCGTTCAAACGTTTCTGAGACATTACCAAACCGAAATACTTGTCTTTTTACTCTTGATAATGATTGGCTTATTCCATCACTTGAGAGTTCGTCACCTCGTGAGAAAAAGAACGGAACAGTTGAATTTTGCTCATAAGCAGACCCGCTTGATTGAGGCTAAGTACAACAAGATGCAGAAAGTAGGAATTGTCGGACTTTTATCCAGTACGGTCGCCCATGAAATTCGGCAGCCTTTAGGAGCAATTCAATTTTTTGCGAAAGGGATGGCCGGCAACTTGAAAAAGAATGAAAAGCCCAATGTATCTCACTTTATTTCGATAACGGAGAAAATCATTGATGAAGCGCAGAAAGCGGATAAAACGATCCGGAAAATTCGAAAATTAGCGAGCGAAGGACAGACTCTCCAAAAAATCGATATAAAAAAGGAGATAGAAAGGCTATTGGACGAGGCACTCGTTACCTCCGGATTGCAAAGGAAGGCAGCTGGCATCGAAGTGGAGGGACAGCCGAGAGAGCTTCTTGCCGATAGGATGTGTTTTGATTTGGTTTTTTCCAATATTCTCAGGAATGCCTGTGAGTACATTTCTACGATAACCAATCCTAAGCTCAACATAAAAATCGAGTTTAGAGAGAACCGTGTCATAGTTGATATTTTGAATAACGGTGCTCCCGTCGATTTGGACCTTTTGCAATCCAGTAAGCTTTTCAGTTCTAAAAAGCAGGGATTCGGCTTTGGGCTTCCAATCGCCATTGGTCTTGTTGAGAATATGGGCGGGAGAATAGATTTCAAAGTACCGGGAGAAGAAGGCTTGCAGGTCACGGTTACGTTGCCGTATGGAGGTAAAAATGGATAAGAACGTAATTCACTTAATTGACGACGACCCCTCCATGCTAACGTCGATTTGTTATTTTCTCGAGTCCGAAGGACTTGATTGCCGGTGCTATAGCAGTGCGCATGATTTTCTAAAAGATTTTAAAGAGGAAACCCCTGGTTGTATCGTCCTCGATGTCAAAATGCCGGAGGTAAACGGCATAGAACTTTTCGATGAACTATTGAAAAGAGAAATACGGCTTCCCGTGATTTTCTTTTCAGGTCACGGGGACCTTCCTATGGCAGTAAATGTTCTCAGAAAGGGAGCGTTCCATTTTCTGGAGAAGCCTCTCCGCCCGGAAATCTTTCTAGATGCGGTAAAAGAAGCGGTTAAAGAAGATGAGCGTCGCAGAGCAGGGATGCTCTCCAAAGCCCAACTGCAGAAGCAGTACGAGAAGCTGACAGAAAGAGAGAAACAAGTACTGACTTTGATAGAAAAAGGTCTGACCAACAAAATCATTGCCGAAAGAAAAGGACTCTCTGAGAGGACGATAGAAAATTACCGTGCAAATCTTTATAAAAAGCTGAATGTTCGCAATATTGATGAACTAAAAACGGTGTTGAAGGTAATCGAAAAGAAAAAATAACAGGTACTCTAGTACCGACTTGCGGTCTAATAGAAAACGGTAAAAGCGGGGAACCCCGCATTTCAAGGAGAAGTCTATGACCAAAAAGTTAACATCTATCTGCCTTCTTAGTTCCATTCCTCTTTGCTTTTTCTCCGCTGAATCCGCATTAGCCAAAGACGGAACTTTTGTTGCCTCTGAGATGGGAAGAAATGGTGAAGTAAATGTAGAAGTCACCGTTAAGGATAATAAGATTGCCGATGTGAAAGTTCTTGACTGGAGTGAAACTCATCCGGTCGCAGATCTTCCGAAGGATGCTATTCCCAAAGAAATTGTCAAGAATCAATCGTTGAATGTCAACAACATCAGCGGAGCGACGTTGACGAGCTTTGCTATTAAAAACGCAGTTAAAAAAGCCTTGGTAAAAGCAGACCTTAATCCTGCGGATTTCAATAAAAAGGTTCCGTTGCCTCCGAAATTGACCGGTACTGTGAAAGAAACGGCTCAAGTAGTTATTGTGGGTGCCGGTGGAGCCGGGTTATCGGCTGCTGTCTCGGCTGCCGAAAAAGGAGCTTCCGTCATAGTTGTTGAAAAATCCCATTATGCCGGTGGTAATACATCTGTAGCCGGCGGTAATTTCAATGCGGCCGACCTTCAAAGAAGCGCTAAATTCGAGATGACTGCTCCTCGGAGAAAGATCGTTGAAACAATACTCAGCGAAAAGCCTAAGAACGCTCTGCATGCACAGTTGATTGATACCGTCAAAGCACAGTTGCGGGACTATGACGCCAACAATGGCAAAAAACTATTTGATTCTCCTGAGTTCCATGCTTTGCAGACATGGAAGGGAGGCGATTATCAGGGCGATCTCGAACTCGTATATAACTTAACCAAGCAGGCCCCTGTTCTGGAAAAAGACTTAGAGAAAATGGGCTTCGTTTGGCGTAAAAACTCAGAACAAGTGATGGGTTCTTTGTGGCCGAGAGCAAATCGCTCTGCTAACTATGCTTCTGGTGTTGGTTTTATTGACACCTTCTTAAACGAAATCGAAAAAAGAAAGCTTCCGGTTAAGATCCTTCTAAACACAAAGGCACAGGACCTTATTATTAAGGATGGCAGAGTGGTCGGTGTGGAATGTCTGAATTCAAACGGACAAAAGTATATCTTGACTGCTACCAAAGGCGTTATTTTGGCTTCCGGAGGCTTTGGCGCCAATGTGAAGATGCGAGTTCATTACGATACCATCTGGGATAAGAAGTTAGGTGACAATGTAAATACAACTAATGTTCCTTCTATCCAAGGCGACGGAATAGTGATGGCCGAAAAAGCCGGAGCAAAACTTGTCCAAATGGGAAATATTCAGTTGCTTCCTACTACTGATGCCTATACAGGTTCTTCGAACAGTAAAGTTAATATCAGCACCAGCGTGTTTGTAAATAAAGACGGTAAGAGATTCGTTAATGAAACCGGCCGAAGAGATACTATTTCAAAAGCCGCTTTAAAACAGCGAGACAAACAGTTCTTCATTATCGGAACAAGCGAAGCTAGCCAAATTGATAAGAACGGCCGTAATAAATACGGAGTTAAGCTAGAAGATCTTGTTAAACAAAAGAAGGCTTTTGTTGGTCAGACTTGGGATGAATTAGCTCAAAAAGCCGGTATCAATGCTGAAAACCTCAAGCAAACTGTCAAAGAATGGAATGAGTTCTGCAAGACTTTGAAAGGAGATCCTTTTGGTAGACCGAGCTGCGATCCGGAAGTTCGCCTTGATGGGCATGCTCCTTATTACGCAACTATCATGGCCCCGTCAGTGCATCACACCATGGGCGGCGTTTTAATTAATCCGAAGGCGCAGGTGCTGGATGTTCACGGTAAAGTCATACCTGGTCTTTATGCCGCAGGTGAGGTAACGGGAGGAATTCACGGAGCTAACCGCGTAGGTGGAAATGCCGTTCCCGATGCACTGGTATACGGGAGGATAGCTGGTCAAGAAGCGGCTAAATAAACTGGTGCTTCCTAATTGAGCAAAAATGCGTTCGTTACTTTAGAAATAAAATTAACGGACGCATTGGTTTTGCGGGCATATATTCGCTCACGTATTCGCGCCGGTTAGCCTCTTGCCTGTAAAAGAAGTATTTTGAGATTCTCATTCGAAACAAGCCAAAATGGAGACGGCTTGTCCGTCCTTGAAATAGTTTCTCTGTCTGCTTTTCTTTAAGTAATTGGCATATTTTGAGCTTAAGAGAATATCCTTGACGCAGAGACTTTTTAGAATGAGTTAGAAATAACTCCCGGGTCCTGTGACGATGTATCCTTTGGGGCAGAAGGTGCAGATCCTTTCATAGTATTAATGTAAATTTTGCAATATACCGGGAAACTTGTTTGACAATCATCGAAGCTTGAGGCAAAAAAGGAGGCTTCAAATGAGCAGGTTTAAAGCAGCAATTCTTTTGGTTCTCGGAGCTTTTTGTTTTAGTACTACGGGAGTATTTCAGTCCATTGCTCCTGAAGAAGCATCTCCTTGGATTATCAGTGAGGCGAGACTGTCTGTAGGATGTCTGTGTCTCTTTCTCTGGTGCTTTTTTACCGGAAAATTGCCTCAAAATTGGAAAACTCTTCCATGGAAATATATCCTTCTTTGTGTTCTTTGCATTGTCAGTTACTCTCCTTTATTTTTCTTTTCCGTCAAAGCCGTGGGAGTCTCTACTACTGCAGTAGTAGCTATCGGAGTGACTCCATTGTGGACAGCCACTATAGAAAAGATTTTGTATGGAAATGATCCTCCCATTCGATGGTATATAGCAACCTTTTTGGCCATCGCCGGTATCGTCCATATGAATGCCGAGTCTTTTACAAGTGGAACTTCACTTATATATTCTGTGCTTCCCATTGCTGCTGGCTTTGTTTACGGAGTGCTGTTAGTCTTCACACCTAAGGTGCTGGAATATTTACCTGCAGAAACAACCATGATGATTGTTATGGGGATTTCTTCGTTAGTTATGTTGCCAGTCTTATTTATTTATCCGTTTGGATGGGTCTTTTCTAAAGAAGGTTTTCTTGTAGTTCTAGGTATAGGAATAATTTCAGTTGGATTAGCGTTCAGCCTTTTCATGACCGGATTAAAGTACACAGGAAGCGTAATTGGCTCAACGTTAGGACTTGCTGAACCTGTAGGAGCAGCTTTGCTGGGTATTCTTGTTCTTGATGAGCCTGTTTCTCAATTGCAGGTAGGCGGTTTACATTTGTTGTTTGCTTCAATTGTGTTATTGGTTTTGGGCCAAATTGCCTTGCAAGATTTTATTTTCCCCAAAAAAAAATAAATCCACTAAAATATGGGGAGGGTGAATACGCGTACGTCAGACTCATGGAGTCTTACCGGCACGACAATGGGAAAGTCAAACACAAAGTAGTCCAGAACCTCGGTCGATTAGATCTTCTCGAACAGAAGGAACCGAATTACCTCGAAAACTTAAAGCAGAAGTATCGGGAAAAGTTTGAAGAGAAAAAGCATCTGCAGTCAGAAAACCGTATCGCGCAAGCTAAGAGCATTCTTGAATTCGACAATGAGTCGGCAAACACATCGCCTCTGCCGCTTTTGCAATATGGTCACTATGCTCTAAAGAAGATTTGGGACGATTATTTGCATTTGGACCGAAAATTCCACGATATTAAAACCCGCCAAACAAACGCCCGCTTTGATTTGAATGCGGTGGTTTCCTACTTATGTTTTTTAAAGATCCTCGATCCTCATTCCATTTTTTACTCTTTCGGGGACCAGGACGGCTTCTTGGGAGCACCCGTCCAAAACATAGCACTCGACAGTTTCTACGACTCCTACGATTATTTATTTGAGCATAAAGACTCCATCATGCGGTTCTTCGGCCGCTCGGTAAACAAACAGCTTGGAAAGACAAAGGCGACCCTGATTTATTACGACGTTACTAACGTTTATTTCGAAACGGCCTTAACTGACATGGAATGTGGCAGACGTCAGAAGGACTTCGAAGAAAGACTACAGGAAGAAGTCGAGCAAGCCCGGGCAAACGGCGAACTTGATGGCAGCTTCTTCAATGAAGAGGGAGCTCTTGTGCCTTGTGATAAAAGTCAGGCATTTATAGAAAAAATCGAAGATAAAAAGCTTGAATACCTGAGAATGCGCGGGCCTTCTAAAGAACATCGCTTTGACTTGCCTCTGGCTTCGATTGCTTTGGTCATTAATGAAGAGGGCATTCCAATTGATTTCTATGTGTATGCCGGCAACGCCTCGGAATTTAAGACGATGAGTACATCCATCGGAAGCTTGAAGAAAAAATACGATGTCAAAGAAAGCATTGTCGTGGCCGACAGAGGATTGAATTCCGCCTCTAACTTGAAGATGCTTTTAGAGGATAACCTCGGCTTTCTAATGGCTCAGAAAGTATCGAACTTAGACCAAGCTACCACCGCAGCCATGTTCGATCCTCAAGGATATACACCAATCACAAGCGATGGAGAAGAAGTCGGACGCTACAAAGTAATTGATAATTGGGTTAAAAAGGCAGCAAAAAGAGAGGATGACGTCAGCTGCACCTTAGTGCTGACCTTTGACAAGAAAAGGCAGAAACGGGATTTGGCAGTCCTGGAAGTCTGGAAACAGCTGGTGCTGAAAAAGCAATCCCAGGGCGTAAAGGTCAAACCGAAGAAAACTGGCTGGGCCTCGATAGCTAAGACTTGTGAAAATGTGGAAGCCGAAATCTTGGGAATTGATGAAGAGGTATTTGCCGCTAAACAGCGTCTTGCCGGCTATGCTGCCCTTGTCTACAAAAACGCTCCGGACTGTCAAGGACAAGATACGGTCCCACAAAGTCATCTGGCCTTTGCGTATCACGAGCTCACTCAGATTGAAAGCTGTTTCCGGATAATGAAGTCAAATCTGGGCTTGCGTCCGATGTATGTCAGAAACTCTAATCACATAAAAGGTCATGTTCTGGTATGTGTTCTGGCTTTAGGAATTCTGAAGCTGCTTCAATGGAAGCTGAAGAAAGAGAAAACGCCATTAACCGTTAATCAAATTATCCGAGCTTTGAATTCGGCAACAACCGTACCGCTAAAAAACGGAGAGGATCTAATGTTCTTACAGTGCTCACGTCCGAAGAATTACCGGAAAGGCCGTGAGAGACTAAGCAATGAAGAACTCAAAAAAGTAGTACAGAAAGAATTGGGTCAGCCAAGCGAGCTTGAAAAAATCTTTAAGAGCGTAGGGCTTACGACTCCGGGAAGGCTAACGACTCTCAGCGAAATGGGCCGCTGTCTCGGTGTTAGATTCTCTTCTGCAGAGGAGGCAATTTCGGAGTTGGTACGGCAGCAACTTTAGCATGTACACAAGGAAATAATTTATAAAATCTCTCTATCCATTGGAGTTCAAGGATTAGAGAGACTTTTTATGCACGAAAAGTACCAAACTCGGGTTTTGCTGTGCCTCTCATGGCAGAGAGGCTGCAAATTATCTAGGTCAAAGATTCTAGCCTTATCCCCCTTGAACGGAATGACATGGTCAACCTCAGTGGCAAGACGGCCACAATGAGCACATACCGGATGATTCCTCAGACAAGTTTTTCGGAACTTACTCCTTGATAATCGTAACCGCGAGAAGCGGAAGAGCCTCTCCGTTTATCGTTAGACTTCTTTCTCTCTTTCAGTTGCTTTTGACGGAGTTCTTTGTGTTGGTCGCAGTATCTATCCGGAAGAAAAACTAACTGGCCGCAGCCAGGCCATGAGCAAATAGTTCTTGCTTTCATAAAAATTTGATTATCTTCAGTTGGCAGGGTTGGTACGCCCAGCCAGGAAAGCGTTGTTGTTTCTACGACACAAAGAAGAGAAATTTTTGCTGATACTAGAGTAAGGAAAATCCTTTTATAGAAGTTTCTAATCGGAAACGATCTCCTTATATTTCATCATTTTTTACTAAAGACACTGGACCTAAACTAGTGCTAGCCGGTTACATTTGATACCGTACCTTAAGAGTAGCCAAAAGAATTCGTATTACACTTCAGGCATCGGGTGAGAATTTCCTGTTTCAGTACTTTCTACCCATTGATCATGCGGGCCTTGAGAATCGCAATTATTGCCAGTCTCTCGAGCCCCTATCTTTTCGTGACCCATCGCTATTTTTCTTTAGTGATGGGTGTATTTTTGCCGTATTTAAGCCAGTCGTAAATCCAGATCAGTCTATTGATATCCGAACGTTCTCGAGCACTGCTAGTTAGCAGATCCGGTTGCTCTCTAAACTTAACAAAAAGGAACTTTCCCAGCTCTTGGAGGTCTAACTGCTCCTCCGGCAAAAGGGCCCAGGACTGATAGATGTTGTCTTTGAACCTTGAGATCGAATAAAGTTCCTCAATGTTCTTAGGACCTAGCCCTTTGGCCCGTTGTTTTTTTAAAGTTGGAGAAATCAAATCATCAAAATCTTGAAATTTTTTAGCTTCTTTAATCTTATCGATTTCAGGATAGTCCGGGTACTCCGACAAAAATTTAAAAACCGGCATATCTGCATTGCGCATGTTTTTTTTACCTGCTCATATTCAACACTTAGCAGTTGCTTAGCGGTGTAGCCGGAACTCCCTGTTAGTATGATTCCTTGTTACATTCTGAAAGGGCACGACATGCAAGAGACGGAGCAGGAAGATGAGAGCTATATCTATAAATAAAGCTAACTGAAAAATTCAAAAAGTCTTGGACCGTATTGAATCTATCGAACGAAAGAAAAACCTTCTAATTAATGAACTGTTCGCACTTCAGAAAGAAAGAGAAACAGTGTTTACCGCCACCGTGATGAATGCGCTAAAGAAGAGCGGAAAAAGTTACGAAGAATTGATGATCTTTCTGGGAAACTAAGACCTTTAGTTCACAAACCTTGGGAAGTTATCACAGATGCTTTGGAAAGGCAGGCACTTTTATAATGATGAGAATAAAGTGAAAGGACTCTTATGAATACGGAATTATTGAAACGATTGCCTTTAGGCACATCTTCCTTTGAAGCTCTTCGAGAGTCGGATGAAATCTATGTAGATAAAACAAGTTATATCTACCGTTTGGCCTCCAATAGAGGAAAGTATTTCTTAGCTCGTCCAAGAAGGTTTGGAAAATCATTGTTAATTTCCGCCTTTGAGTCTTTGTTTAAACACGGTTTGAGAGACTTTAAGGGTCTGGAAATTGAAAAGCTTTGGAAGGACGAAAAGAACTATCGAGTGGTGAGGCTGGATTTTGCCAGAGTAAAGCCAGAAGGAACTTTCAAAGAATTCCAAGAATATTTTGATGATTATTTGGATACGCAATTTCAAAAGATAGGGTTTAAGAAAAATGGGTCCAATTTTTTTACCAATCAGCTGGAAGCTTTTTTAGACGGATTGCCAGCTTCGTCGTTGGTGTTGTTGATCGATGAATACGATACACCGTTAACTGAGTGTCTAGATGACCCTAAATTGTTTTTACAAGTTAGGAATTACCTTTCAAAGTTTTACTCGATCCTTAAATCTAACGATACAGCATTACGTTTTTTATTTATTACTGGGATAACGAAATTTAACAAGACAAATATTTTTTCAGCATTAAATAATTTAACGGATATTTCGCTTTCGACAGAATACGGCTCCCTATTAGGATATACGCATAAAGAAGTAGAGGAGTATTTTTCCAAGTATTTGTCGTGTGCTTCAGAGACTCTGAAAGTGGAGCGGGGGAAACTTCTGAACCAGCTAACTGCTCATTATGACGGCTTTTGTTTCGAAGAAAACGCAAAACAAAAGGTCTTTGCTCCCTGGTCTTTATTACATTTTTTCTCCTCACCAGAGAGAGGATTGAAGGATTATTGGTTTGAAAGCGGTGGAAAACCTAGTGTTTTAGCCAAATACTTACAATCTCATACGTTACGGGATCCGATGTACTATGGAAAAGAGAAGGCCCTAGCGTTGAACATATTGAGTGGTTCTTCTGATGTTGAAAATTTGTCAGATGTAGGGCTTCTTACGCAAGCCGGTTACTTGACAATAAAAAGAATTCAGGGCACGACAGCGTATGTGGATTATCCGAACCTTGAAGTAAGAACAGCAATGGCTCAGCTTTATCTAGAGCAAATGTTAAGAGGCCGAACTGTAGAACAAATAGGTGCGGGTAACATTGCATATCTTTTGGCAAATGAGAATGCCGAGTCGGTCTATCACAATCTTAATCACTTCTTGAGAGGAATTGATTATCGGGCCTACAAAGAATTTAAAGAGTCCAGTATTCAGTCTTTCATACAAATATATTGCGCAGGCGCAGGTTTGAGAGCCAGAACCGAAGTCCATAATAACAAGGGCCGGAGTGATTTAGAGGTGAGTTCCGGTTTCCGTCATTGGGTTTTTGAATTCAAGCTAGTCAAAGATGGCGAGAGTCCGGAGAAAAAGCTTCGGGAAGCGGAAATGCAAATGAAGGAACGCAGTTACGGCTTATCTGAAGCTCATTTGGAAATTAAACGGATGGCCTTAGTTTTTTCTTTAAAAGATAGAGAATTCGTTAAGTGGACAGAGATTTTGTAAGGATGAAAGGGGATTTTCCTAGTGACTTATGGGATCATCACTAAGAAACTCCGTTCCATGAGTTCTGATCTCTACCTCTTTTCTCTCGAATTAGCTCATGCGCCGAGAAACCTCCGTCCGAAAGGGCGGAGATGAGAGGCGTTTCGTTTTACCTTGATCTT
>ERZ1673748.777-NODE-777-length-38382-cov-9.599917_pt1 | contig 38382 bp, 29 predicted proteins | sample MGYA00580196_ERZ1673748 | MGnify/ENA primary metagenome ERZ1673748 (study PRJEB41218, sample SAMN15661796) | gut metagenome | host: Homo sapiens | place: Canada: London | collected 2015-08-20/2019-03-30 | study: EMG produced TPA metagenomics assembly of...
TGATGGCAGACGGCACCAGCGAGATCGAGGAGATCGGCCACATTGAGCGCGGCTATGAGAACATCGTGGAAAAGCTGCGCGGCCTGGGCGCTGAGATCAGCAAGGTGGAGCGGATGCCCGCCGCACTGGAATCGGCAATGTGATCATTCAGAACCTCTCAGTCTGTTTTGCAGAAGTTCCCCTGACAGGGAGCTTTTGTGAAGCAACGACGGAGAGGTTCGTTTCTTGAGGTTTGAAATGTCTGAATTCATCTCGTTATACTCTGGCTCCTCCGGCAACTGCAGCGTGGTGCGCACGGGGGAAAAGTACATCATCATTGATATGGGAAAGGGTGTGCGCACTACCTCGGCGGCACTCAAGGAGCTGGGCCTGAACATCAGCGATTGTGCGGGCATTCTGGTCACCCACGAGCACTCTGACCACGTCAAGGGGCTGGCTACCTTCCTCAAAAAGAATCCGCTGCCGGTATACGGCGCAGACGATACGCTGGATTTTCTGGATGCAAACGGCATTGTGCCCGCCAGCTGTGAGCTGCGCACCCTGTCCGGCGGGGAAGAGGATGTGGGAGATTTCGGCGTGACGATGTTCCCCACCAGCCATGACGTGCCCTGCGTGGGCTACCGCATCCACACCCCGGACAACAAGACCATGACCATTGCCATCGACCTGGGAGTCCTGACCCCGCCGGTGCATCAGGCCCTGAGCGGCTGTGACCTGGTGGCGCTGGAAAGCAACTACGACCTCCACATGCTCCGCAGCGGGCGGTATCCTTACTACCTGCGCTCCCGCATCGAGTCCAACCGGGGCCACCTCTCCAACGATGAGTGCTCGGCAAAGCTGCTGGAGCTGATCCAGGAGGGATGCAAGAAGTTTGCCCTCTGCCATCTCTCGCAGGAGAACAACACCCCGGCGCTTGCTTTGCAGACCATGTTCAACACCCTGGGTGCGGCAGGTGTCGTGCCGGAAAAGGACTGCATCGTGCAGGCCCAGCGCCGCAATGAGATCAGCCCAACGCTTACATTTTAAGAAAAAATGACCCTCTCCATCATTGCTTTACAAAGCATGACGGAGAGGGCTATTTTTATTGTTATCATGCCAGATCCGGCAGGATATCGGGCCAGAGGGCCTGCTCCTGCCGCAGGTCGGTAAAAACGCAGTCCAGATAGATCTTGTTCACAGCCGAGATGATGGTGCTGCGCAGGAGCTTGCGTGCATCATCAACATCCGGCTCCAGCTCGGAAAAGCTTTTGGTCAGGCCGAACACATAGGGCAGGTAGTTCTCCAGCTCATCGCAAAAGGTATCATACGCCTGCGCGGAGGTATAATGCGCCTGCTGCATCTTGAACAGACTGTCGATGTTTTCCATGGACAGGACATTTTTAGAAACCACGATGTAGATCAGGCAGGCCAGCTGATCCCGGGTATACTTCTTTTTGATGGGGTGGCTGATGATCCCTTTCTTAACGTAGTTGCTCACCATGGAAGCGGTGAGCTCCACCCCCTGAAATGTGCGGAAACACCCGTTGACAAACTGTACACTCTGATCCAGATAAAGCCCTACGGTGGGGAGTTCTGCATACCGGGGCAGGGCAAACCCTGCGGCGCAGGCCGCAACGCGGCGGTTTGATTCTAATTTCATGCGGACAGTATACCATGTTTTGGAAATATGGTCAACAGGAAATTAAAAACTTTTAAAATAATTCAAGAAAACAGTTGACAGGTTTTTGAAAAACTGATATAGTGATTCAAACAACAGGAAAAACTGCGGCATCCTCTGCCGCCGGAATGGAGATAAATGCTTATGAACACCAAGATCGTTGTGGATTCCTCCGCCAGCCTGTACACCTTGCAGGGCGTGGATTTTGAATGCGTTCCCCTGAAGATCATCACCGACGATGCCGAATATCTGGACAACGGCACAATGGATGCCTTGGGCATGGCCCAGACCCTGCGCACCTATAAGGGCAAGACCTCGACTTCCTGCCCCAACGTCAGCGATTGGCTGGCCGCCTACGAGGGAGCCGACGAGGTGTATGCCATCACCATCACGGGCACTCTGTCCGGCAGCTACAATGCCGCCCAGCTGGCCGCCGAGGAATACCAGCAGGAGAACCCCGGCAAGCGGGTGTTTGTGCTGGACAGCCTTTCCACCGGCCCGGAGCAGCGCCTGCTGGCCGAGCATCTGCGGGATCTGCTGGCTGAGGGCAAGGAGTTTGACGAGATCTGTGAAGAGATGCTCCGCTACCACAAGCACACCCATCTGCTCTTCTCGCTGGAATCGCTGGCCAATCTGGCCCGCAATGGCCGCGTGAAGCCTGCCGTTGCTGCTGTGGCGCGGATGCTGGGCATCCGGGTCATCGGACAGGCAAGTGAGGCCGGAGAGCTGGATGTTCTCTGCAAGACCCGTGGTGAGCATGGTGCGCTGGAACGCATCGTGCTGGAACTCAAGGAGCACGGCTACACCAACGGCAGGCTCCATATCTCTCACTGCGGCAATCCCGCCGCCGCCGAGCGCCTGAAGCACATGGTAAAGGCTGTGTTTGATGGAGCAAAGGTGGACATCAGCGAATGCGGCGGTCTGTGCAGCTATTACGCAGAGCTGGGCGGCCTGCTGGTTGGTTATGAGGACGCGGAAGCATAAGCGGACAACCCTCGGAAAAAATTCTGCCACGATTGAATAGGCGCTCATAGCGGGGAAAGCCGTTGTGGGCGTTTTTTTGTTTGCAAAATCTTCCGCTCTGCGCTATACTAACAGCATCAAAAATCGCCGTGGGCGGCAGGGGAGGGATACCACATGTTCAGATTGCCTATCGTCAAGTTTTTTAACCGCATCTTCAACCGTGTCACGATCACAGTGGTGCTGGTGGCTTTACAGGTGCTCTGGCTGCTCTGGGCGTTCTGGTCGTTCACGGCGGGGCGGGTCTGGCTGAACGGTGCCCTGAAGGCGCTGAGCATCCTGATCGTGCTGTATCTGGTGCGCAAGGATGAAAACAGCGCTTATAAGATCGGCTGGATCGTTCTGATCGGTCTTCTGCCCCTGCTGGGCGGCGCGCTTTATCTGGCTTTTGGCAACAAGGCCCCCGCCAAGTATCTGCGGGAGCGGATGCAGAAGGTGGAACAGGCCCATCAGACTGAGCTTGCCCAGCCTGAGGGCCAGACCGATGCGCTGGATATCTCCAGCCGGAACCTGAGCCGCTACGTGGCAAAGTTCGGGCCGTATCCGGCCTGGAGGGATACCGCTGCTCACTACTTTTCCTGCGGGGAGGAGATGTATCCCCAGCTGCTGGCGGATCTGGAAAAGGCGGAAAAGTTCATCTTTCTGGAATTTTTTATCCTCCGCTCCGGCAAAATGTGGGACGGCGTGGAGCAGATCCTCCGCCGCAAGGCCGCTCAGGGCGTGGATGTGCGGCTGATCTACGATGATTTTGGCAGCCTGCTGGGCCTGCCCAGTGATTTTGTCATCCGCATGGAGAAGGCGCATATCCGCTGCATCCCTTTCAACCCGGTGGTGCCGCTGGTCTCACTGGTGATGAACCACCGCGACCACCGCAAGATCGTGGTGGTTGACGGCAATGTGGCCTACACCGGCGGCGTGAATCTGGCGGATGAGTATATCAATGCCGAGCAGCGCTTCGGCTACTGGAAGGATGCGGCCATCCGGCTGAAGGGTGCCGCTGTCTGGAACTTTACCGTGATGTTCCTCAATGTATGGAACGCCTTCCGCCTGCAGGAGACCGATTACACCGCCTTTGCGCCCACCCGCCTGCCCGCAGTGCAGGATGGCGTGGTGCAGCCCTACGCGGACAGCCCGCTGGATGAGGAACCGCTGGCCGAGACGGTCTATCTGGACATCCTCTCTCAGGCCCAGAGATATGTTTATATCTACACGCCCTACCTGGCCGTGGGCGAAGAGATGCTGGATGCTCTGAAAAGTGCGGCCAAGCGCGGGGTGGACGTGCGGCTCATCCTGCCCGGGATCCCGGACAAGAAGCTGGTGTTCCGGCTCAGCCGTTCCTACTATCTGCCCCTGCTCAGGGCGGGCGTGCGCATTTATGAATTCACGCCCGGCTTCCTCCACGCCAAGTGCTATGTCAGCGATGACCGCGTGGCCGTGGTGGGCAGCATCAATATGGATTATCGGAGCCTGTTTCTCCATTTTGAGTGCGGAACACTGCTCTACCATAACAGCCAGATCGCCGCACTGCGGAAGGATGTGGAGCGCACCCTGCCGCAGTGCCGGGAGATCATGCGGTCCGACTGTCGCACCAATCTGCCGGGCACAGCACTGGACGGCGTGCTGCGGCTGCTGAGCCCGTTGATGTAAGCGGCTGCGCGCAGCACGCGGGGAGCTTTTCCACGCAAGTGAAACGGGCCATTCCATCGCCCGCCCTATTGCCTGCGGCAACAGGGTCCCACCCCAGCGGACACTTGCTTTGGAAAACTCCCGTCGGCTGCGTAATCTTACGCTCTTCTGGACATACTATGGGGCAAAGGCCCAACGGGCCGTGTGGAAAGGGAGCGTATCTATGAATCAGAACCATCGGGCTCTTTGGAGCTGTGCCATGGCGGCGGCGCTGCTGCTGACTGCCTGCGGCAAAACGAACGCCGGGTCGGGCAGCTCCGGCAGCATGAGCGGGAGCAGCGGCACATCCTCCGCACAGACCCAGACAGCGGCATGGAAAACCGGTCTGGGTGTGGTGACAGAGGCCACCGATCAGGACAGGGCAGGGAAAATTGAACTGGCAGCGGCCGCTGTCCTGCTGGATGGCGAGGGGAAACTGGAGAGTGTTCTGCTGGACGAGCTGGAAGTGTCTGTTTCGGCGGACAGCACCGGCCATGTGACCCTGCCCACCGACTGGCGCACCAAGCGGCAGAAGGGGGACGATTACCCGCTGGCTGAGGTCTCTTCCTTGAAAAAGGGATGGGCGGAACAGGCGGATGCCTTTGCCAGTTACCTGATCGGCATGACCCCGGAACAGGTCTCCATGCTCAAAGTGGATAAGGATGGCAAGCCCACGGATGCCGACCTGCTGAGCGGGTGCACCATTGCAGTGGACCGTTACCGGGATGCCGTGACCCGGGCCTGCGCCAATGCCAGGGCACTAGGTGCCGCCAAGGGCGACAGGGCCGCGCTGGGCATCGAAGCGGTGAACGGGACTTCGGACATTACCGCCACCGATGACAAGGATGTGAATGCGCAGGTGGATGTGAGCATTGTGGCACTGACCACCGATGCGGACCGCCGTGTGACCAGTGCCATTGCGGATATGGCCGAGCCGGCCCTGACAGTGGTGTCAGACGGCGGTGTGACAGCCCCGGACCTCGTCAAGACCAAGCTGGAGCTGGGTGAGGACTACGGGATGCGCGGCGCATCGGCGCTGGGTAAGGAGTGGTATGAGCACAGCGAGGGCTTCTGCGATGCCCTCAAGGGCAAGACCCGCACCGAGATCGCTGGGCTTTCCGGCGGCGATGCCGACCTGAAGGCTCTGTGTACCATTGACATCACCGATCTGCAAAAGGCGGCGCTGGATGCCCTGAGCTGAGGAGGAAGCCCATTCAGTCCTGCAATCGCGCACCGGCTCTCCCGGATAGGGGGGCGGTGGCATTCCGCTGAATTTTCAGAGAGAAACATCTCGCCGCGTTTGGCAGCTGCCGACGCGGCGTTTTTGTTTTGTCAAAATGACCGCTTTGCCGTGGTAAAGCGGTAAAGATTTGAGCAAACTGCGAAAAATCAGTTTTCCCCCTTGCAAAACGGCAGAAAACGCGCTATTCTATAACCACAGTTTAGCAATTTAGCATGGTAAAGCAATAAAACAAGGCTGCTTGCCACTGAGGGAGGAACCGTATATGAAACGTCTTGTATCTGCATTCCTGGCCGGTGCCATGGCACTGAGCCTTGCCGCCTGCGGTGGTGCCGCTTCCACTTCCACTGCCGCATCTGCCTCTGCTTCTGCTTCCGGCAGTGCTGCCGCATCCCAGGCTGCAGGCAGCGATCTGGATTACATCAAGGGCAAGGGCAAGCTGGTCATCGGCTACACCGTTTACGAGCCCATGAACTACACCGATGCGGATGGCAACTTCACGGGTTTTGATACCGAGCTGGCCACTGCTGTCTGCGAAAAGCTGGGCGTGGAACCGGAATTTGTAGAGATCAACTGGGATACCAAGGTCGTGGAGCTGGATGCCAAGAGCATCGACTGCATCTGGAACGGTATGACTCTGACCGATGACATCATGCAGAACACCGCTACCACCAAGGCTTATGCAAAGAATGCACAGGTGGTCGTTGTGAAAGATGGCACCGATTATACCTCTACCGCTGACCTGGTGGGTAAGACTGTGGTTGCCGAGGCGGGTTCCGCCGGTGAGGCCGCCATTGAGGGAGACGAGAACCTGGCACAGGCTGATTACGTTTCCAAGAGTGTTCAGACCGACTGCCTGATGGAAGTTGCCGCAGGCACTGCCGATGCCGCTGTACTTGACCTGACCCTGGCCAACGCCATGATCGGTGAGGGCACTGACTATGCCGACCTGAAGATCGTGGACGAGCTGAACGCTGAGGAGTACGGCGTGGCATTCCGCAAGGGCAGTGATGCTGCTGCCGCTGTGGATGAGGCCTTTGATGCACTAAAGGCCGATGGTACTTTGCAGGCACTGGCCGATAAGTACGATCTGGCACTGGCTGACTGAATTTGTTGAAAAACTCCTTCCGTCATCGCGATGCGATGCAACCTCCCTCGGTGAGGGAGGCTTTTTGTTGCCGATGCGTGAAAGGCTCCCGAGCAGAGGGGACTTTCACCGGCTGTGATGGAAGGGGAATATGGATTCTGAATAAAAAAGGTGTGTTTTTGTGTCTGTGATTCTTATGCGCCTGTCCGGCGCGTTCCTGCTCAATTGTGAGCTCTTTGCCCTGACACTGCTGTTTGCACTGCCGCTGGGGCTGGTGGTCTCGTTTGGCTCCATGAGCCGCTGCAAGCCGCTGGCCGGGCTGGTCAAGACCTTTGTCTGGATCATCCGCGGCACCCCGCTGATGCTGCAGATCATTGTGATCTATCTGGGCCCCGGCCTGCTGGGCATGAACAACCCCTGGCCCTCTGGCTCCGGCGGACGGATGGTGGCGGCGGTGGTGGCCTTTGCCATCAACTATGCCTGCTATTTTTCTGAGATCTACCGCGGCGGCATTGAAGCAGTGCCCAAGGGGCAGACTGAGGCCGGGCAGGTGCTTGGCATGACCAAAACACAGATCTTTTTCAAGGTGACCCTGCTTCAGGTCGTCAAGCGCATCCTGCCCCCCATGGGCAACGAGATCATCACGCTGGTCAAGGATACCTCGCTGGCAAACACCATTGCCAACAAGGAAATCATTATGATGGCCAAGGAGTATAGCGCAAAGGGCTTGATCTGGCCGCTGTTCTCCACCGCGCTCTTCTTCCTGGTGTTTGTGGGCGCACTGACCATCCTGTTCAACTGGGCTGAAAAAAAGCTCGATTATTTCCGCTGCTAAGGAGGCAGATAGATTATGGCGTTGCTCGAAGCTTCCGGTATCGGGAAAAATTTTGGCGAGACCCATGTGTTGAAGGACATCTCCCTGGATCTGGAGCAGGGTGAAGCGCTGGCGATCATCGGCTCGTCCGGTTCCGGCAAAACAACTCTGCTGCGCTGCCTGAACTTTCTGGAACGGCCTGACACGGGTGTTATCAAGGTGAACGGCGAGACCATGTGGAATGCCGCCGACCCTGCCACCCAGAAGGAAAGCGAGATCCGTAAAAAGCGGCTCCATTTTGGTCTGGTGTTCCAGAACTTCAACCTGTTCCCGCAGTACACGGCCTTACAGAACGTGATGCTGGCAGGGGAACTGCTGGCAAAGGAACGTCCGGAATATCAGGCAAACAAAAAGGCCATCCACGCGGAGCTGGAACAGCAGGCAAGAGAACTGCTGGCGCAGATGGGCCTTTCGGAGCGGGCCGGCCACTACCCGCATCAGCTCTCCGGCGGCCAGCAGCAGCGTGTGGCCATTGCCCGTGCGCTGGCGCTTCACCCGGATATCCTCTGCTTTGATGAGCCCACCAGCGCCCTTGACCCGGAGCTGACCGGCGAGGTGCTGAAGGTCCTGCGTGATCTTGCTGACCGCAAGACCACGATGATCATTGTCACCCATGAGATGCACTTTGCCCGCGATGTGGCCGACCGCATCCTGTTCATGGATGGCGGCGTGGTCGTGGAAGAAGGCCCGGCCAAACAGCTCATCGACCACCCCCGGGAGGAGCGTACCAGACAGTTCCTCGCACATTATTCAGAATGACCCGCACCGCCCCAGAGTGCAGAGATGCACGCCGGGGCGGTTTTGCTGTACAGAGCAGGTTTGGGCTGCTCAGGACGAATCTGGTGTGTCGGTCGCTATGTGCATCACGGAGGATGATACGCCGCTGAGCATTCCGGATGAGGAGACCCCGCCTTCGGGCAATGCCGGAACGGGGTTCTGGAGCACGCTGCTCCAGCTGCTGAAGCATCTGGCCGGGAAGCACTGAAAAATTTGAAAAAACCTCTTGAAAATTCATCGCAACCTGATATAATACCCACATGAACAAAAACGTCCTGTCCATTGCGCGGCAGGGCGTTTTTGTCGGAAAAAATTCGTGTTATAAGGTCTGTGATGCTTTCCCAAGGAGGAACGTGCGTATGACGAAAGATATGACGCAGGGCAGCCCGCTCAAGCTGATCCTTGCCTTTGCGGTGCCGCTGATGCTGGGCAGCCTGTTCCAGCAGTTCTATAATCTGGCGGATACCATCATCGTGGGCCGCTTTGTGGGCGTGGAAGCGCTGGCGGCAGTCGGCAGTGTGGGCGGTCTGAACTATCTGGTGCTGGGCTTTGTCAATGGCATTGCCTGCGGTTTTTCCATCCCCATCTCGTGGACATTCGGTGCGAAAGACTATGTGGAGATGCGCCGCTACACCGCCAATGCCGTCTGGCTGAGTGTCTTTTTTGCCGCAGTGCTTACCGTGGTCACGGTGGCCATGACCCGTTTCATTCTGGTCTGGACCAATACCCCGGACAACATCATTGATCTGGCGGACATCTACATCCGCACCATCTTTATCGGCATCCCGTTTACGCTGCTGTACAACATGACCAGCGCCCTGATGCGCGCTCTGGGCGACAGCAAGCGGCCTCTGTACTTCCTGCTGGTGGCAAGCTTTCTGAACATCGGGCTGGATCTGCTCTGCATCATCACCTTCAAGATGGGCGTGTTCGGTGCGGCGTTCGCCACCGTGTTCAGCCAGGCAGTGGCCGGTCTGGGCAGCCTGTGGTACATCCTCAAGCATTATAATGAGCTGCGCTGGAACAAAGAAGAAAGCCGCCTGAGCAGACAGCACTGTGTCAAGCTGTGCGGCATGGGCATCCCCATGGGTCTGCAGTGCAGCATCACGGCCATCGGTTCCGTTGTGCTGCAGGGTGCAGTCAATGGTCTGGGCAGTGACATCGTGGCAGCACAGACTGCAGGCGGCAAGGCGGCACAGTTCCTGTCCGTCCCGCTGGAGAGTATTGGCACGGCCATGACCACCTACGCCAGCCAGAACATGGGTGCCCACGACCTGAACCGTGTGAACAAGGGCGTGAACACTGCCCTGGGCATCGGCTGTGTGTACAGTGTGGCATCCTTCCTGATCCTGCGCGTGCTGGATAAGGCTTTGATCGGCCTGTTCCTTGAGAGCAGCCAGACCGAGATCATGGCCAACGCCCAGAGCTTCATCTTCTGGAACAGCGTGTTCTATATCCCGCTGGCGGTCCTTATCATTTACCGCTACACCATTCAGGGGCTGGGTTATTCCAGCCTGGCCATGTTTGCCGGTGTGGCAGAGATGATCGCCCGTGCTCTGGTGGGCTTCCTGTTCGTGCCGCTGTGGGGCTATTTTGCCGCCTGCATTGCAAACCCGGTGGCATGGTTCTTTGCCTGCTTCTTCCTGATCCCGGCGTATATCGTTGTGTTCCGGAAGCTGAAACAGGAAAAAGCAAGACCGCACGCAAACCTGTAAAAATTGAGCCGCTCTTTTGCGAAACCGCAGAAGGGCGGCTCTTTTGTTGCCTAGTAGGGGAGGCCTTGGCAAAGAGGGAAAGCCTCATGCAATGCCAAAGCTGAGAGGCTGTATAGAGCAGGGCCTGCCCAATTCCTTTACAAATAACACCAAAACGATTATACTATAAATAATTATGTCACAAGGGGGTGAGGAGCATGGAGCTGGAACAGATCGAGGGAACGGTGGAGGACATTATCTACGAGAACCCGGATAACGGCTACACGGTGTTTGAAATTTCCGGCGGCGGCACGGTCACCGTGGTGTGCGGGATCGTGGGCGAGCTCCATGCGGGCGAGAGCGTGGTCTGCCGCGGTAAATATGAGAACCACGCCACCTATGGCCGCCAGTTCCACGCCCAGGAGTGCGAGACCGATATGCCGAAGGATCTGGAAGCGGTATACGCCTTCCTTGCCAGCGGCTCCCTGCCTTATATCGGGGCGCGCACGGCCAATAAGATCATCGACAAATTCGGCGCGGCGGCGCTGGAGGTGATCGCCAACGACCCCGCCCAGCTCACCCTGATCCCCGGCATCTCGGCGGATAAAGCTGACCGCATCCAGCAGGAGTTCAAGCGGATGTTCGGAATGCGGGAACTGATCGCCTATCTGGCGCAGTTCGAGATCAGCCCCCGCCGCGCCATGGAGGTGTTCCGCGTCTTTGGCCCCAGTGCCATGCAGGCCATCTCCCAGAACCCTTATCTGCTCTGTGGGGAACCCCTGCAGCTGGATTTCCGCCATGCGGACAGCATTGCACAGTATTACCACATGGAAGGGGACTGCACCCAGCGGCTGGAAGCAGCGCTTCTGCGCACCCTGCGCCACAACGCGGGCAACGGCCACACCTGCCTGCCCCGTGCGCAGCTGCTGGACACGGCATCCCACTTCATCCAGCAGCCGCCCGAAAAGCTGGCCCGTGCGCTGGACCACTGCATTGAGACCGGGCAGCTTGGCGTAAAGATGCTGGAGGCGGTGCCGTATATCTATCTGCCTGACCTGCTGGAAGCAGAACAGGCCATTGCCGACCGGCTGGCCCTGCTGGCGAAGCGGGAAAAGCAGACGGTGCGGGACCTTGATAAAAACATTCAGGTGCTGGAGCTGACCCAGGGGTTTGCCTATGCGCCCCTGCAGCGGGAAGCCATCCGCAAGGCCATGACCGAAAACTGCCTTGTGCTGACCGGCGGCCCCGGCACCGGTAAGACCACTACGGTCAACGCCATCCTGCAGCTGCTGGAACATCAGGCAGATCGGGTGGCGCTTTGTGCCCCCACGGGCCGTGCGGCCAAACGGCTGAGTGAACTGACCGGCCGCAAGGCCTCTACCATCCACCGCCTGCTGGAGGTGGACTACTCCGGCGGCGTGGTCAGCTTCATCCACAATGACAAGAACCTGCTCAAATGCGATGTGGTCATTCTGGATGAGATGAGTATGGTGGATGTGAAGCTGTTTCAGGCGCTCATTGCAGCCCTGCGGTACAGCTGCCGCATTATTATGGTGGGCGATGCCGACCAGCTGCCCAGTGTGGGGCCCGGCAACATTCTGGGCGAGGTCATCCGCTCCGGGCTGGTGCCCACCGTCTGCCTGAACGAGATCTTCCGGCAGGCCAAACGCAGCCTCATTGTGGAGAACGCCCACCACATCATCAGCAGTGAGCCGCTGCAGAAGGGCGGTAAGACAGACGATTTCTTCTTTCTGGAATCGGACGGCGATGCGGCGCAGAAACTGGTGTGCGATCTTGTTACCACCCGTCTGCCCCGGAGTTATGGCTTTGACCCTGTCCGGGATATTCAGGTGCTCTGCCCCACCAAGCTGGGACCCACCGGCACCCAGGCGCTGAATGTAGAGCTGCAGAACCTGCTCAACCCGGAGCAAAAGGGTAAACCCCAGCTCCAAAGCGCCTCCCGGGTGTTCCGGGTGGGCGATAAGGTGATGCAGGTGCGGAACAACTACGAGATCGTCTGGAACCGCATTGGCGGGGAGCAGGGCGTGGGAGCCTATAACGGTGATATCGGCATTGTGGAATCCATCAACATGCGCGACCGCTCCATGGTGGTGCGGATGGATGACCGCCGCCTGCTCTACCCGGCGGAAAACCTGAACGAGCTGGAGATCGCCTACGCCATCACGGTGCACAAGAGTCAGGGCAGCGAGTTCCCGGCGGTGGTGCTGCCGGTGGCGCAGGTGCCGCCAAGGCTCTGCTACCGCAACCTCTTCTACACCGGCGTGACCCGCGCCCGCAAATTGTGCATCGTGGCCGGGCGGCGGGATGTGGTGAACCGGATGATGTCCAATGTCCGGCAGAACCTGCGGTACAGCGGCCTGTGCGAATTGCTGAAAGAGAATCTGCCACCGGAACAGATGGCGGCAGAATAACCTCTCAGGCGCTTTGCGCCAGCTCTCCTACTAGGAGAGGTTTGGTCTATACTTTTTTACTGGCTTATGCTACAATATAAATTGATTTGATTTCCCGCCCGAACGGGCATTTACGATAGAAAACAGGGGAGCAGAGAAAGGAACGTTTCATTATGGCACAGAATGACATCGGCATCGATCTGGGCACAACGACCATTATCATTGCACAGGCAGGGCAGGGGGTCGTGCTCAACCAGCCCAGCGTGGTGGCAATGGATACCCGCAAGAACTCCGTGCTGGAGGTGGGCGACAAGGCCCTGGCCATGGTAGGCCGCACCCCCAACTATATTTCCGCCATTTTCCCGCTGAAGGACGGTGTCATCAGCGACCACACCATGACCCGGGAGCTGATCTGCCGGTTTGTGAATCAGGTGTACAGCTCCCACATGGTCAAGCCCCGGGTGGCTGTCTGCGTGCCCGCTGCCATCACCGGCATTGAGAGTGATGCCGTGGTGGAGGCCGTGATGGCCGCCGGTGCCCGTCAGGTCTACCTGATCGATGAGCCCATTGCCGCTGCACTGGGTTCCGGCATCGACATCACCCAGCCCGATGGCCGGATGATCATTGATATCGGCGGCGGCACCACCGATATCGCTGTCCTGTCTCTGGGCGGCAAGGTCAAGGCCACCAGTGTCCGTGTGGCGGGCAACCACTATGATGACGAGATCCTGAAACATGTCCGCAACAAGTTCAGCATTGCCATCGGCCAGCGTACCGCAGAGCAGCTGAAAAAGAACGTCGCCTGCTGCCCCCAGAAGGCTGATTTTGATGAGACGATGGAGGTCAAGGGCCGCAGCCTGCTGACCGGCCTGCCCATCAAGGTGAATGTTTCCACCAGCGACCTCTACGAGCCTGTGATGATGCTGAGTGAGCAGATCGGCACTGCCGCCCATCAGGTGCTGGAAAAGACCCCGCCCGAGCTGGCAGGCGATATCTTCCGCAATGGTGTGGTGCTGACCGGCGGCGGCGCACAGCTGCACGGCCTGCCCGAATACCTGAGCCAGGAGCTCAAGGTGGATGTGACCGTCTCGCCCGATCCCGTGAACTGCGTGGCATTGGGCACCGCCATGAGCCTGGGCCTGAACGATAAGCTGGAGACCGGCTTCCTGGATGCGACCCCCCGCATGGGCCGCCGTTAACCGGGGCCCTGACCCGGCTCGTTAAGAAATTGGAAAAGTTGCAACAAAATTTTGTTCATACTTGTTGAATCAGGTCGGGAAATATTGTATAATGTTTTCAAATCGCTTTTTGCGCGCCGGGGCCTGCTCCGGAGTGCGGAGTAAATTATTATTAGGAGGAAGACCATGAATCTGGGTTCTGATGTGGTTATCACCATTACCGGTATCGTGCTGGTGTTTGCCATCCTCGTCCTGCTGATGCTCATCATCATGCTGGAAGGCAAGATTTTCGACGGTATGGCCGCCAAGAAGAAGGCAGCCAAGGAGCCTGCAGCTCCCAAGGCTGCCGCAAAGCCCGCTGCCCCCGTACAGCAGGCTGCTCCTGCCCCTGTGGTGGAGGAAGGCATTCCCGGCGATGTGGTTGCCGCAATTATGGTTGCCATCCATGCCATGGGCAATGGCAAGTACACCCTGAAGGCCGTGCGCCGTGCTGCAAATGGCTGGAGCAAGGCTGGTGTCAACGACACCACCGCACCTTTTTAACACAGGAGGAAAAACATGACACAGTTTATCGATACTCTGGTCGGTATTTTCCAGAGTTCCGGCTTTGCACGGTTCGGTGAGCCGGGCGGCTACCTCTACGCGATCATGATCTGCGTGGGCTGCTTCCTGCTGTACCTGGCCATCGTGAAGGAATTTGAGCCCCTGATCCTGCTGCCCATGGCATTTGGCATGATCCTTGCCAACCTGCCCGGCAGCGGCATTATCCACATGCAGTACTTCGTTGGTGATGGTCTCGAGCACCCGATGTGGATCGAGATCCTGAACAACGGTGGTCTGGCCGATATGCTTTATATGGGTGTCAAGCTGGGCATTTACCCCCCGCTGATCTTCCTGGGCATTGGCACCATGACCGACTTTGCCCCCCTGATCTCCAACCCCAAGAGCCTGCTGCTGGGCGCTGCCGCTCAGTTCGGTATCTTTGGCACTTACATGGGCGCTCGTCTGCTGGCTGCTACCGGCATTGTGGATTTCACCCAGAAGCAGTCCGCTGCAATCTCCATCATCGGCGGTGCAGACGGCCCTACTGCCATCTTTGTTACCTCCCGTCTGGCACCTGAGCTGCTGGGCAGCATCGCTGTTGCGGCGTACAGCTACATGGCTCTGGTGCCCGTGATCCAGCCGCCCATTATGAAGGCGCTCACCACCAAGAAAGAGCGCACAGTCGTGATGAAGCAGCTGCGCACCGTGTCCAAGACCGAGAGGATCATCTTCCCCATCATGGTCACCATCGTTGTTTCTCTGATCGTTCCCGATGCAGCCGTTCTGGTCGGTATGCTGATGCTGGGCAACCTGATGAAGGAGTCCGGTGTTGTGGATCGTATCCAGAAGACTGCCGGCAATGAGCTGATGAACATCATCACCATTTTCCTGGCTCTGTCTGTTGGCTGCACCACCTCTGCAAACACCTTCCTGAACAGCCGCACCCTGTTCATCATCGTGCTGGGCCTCATCGCCTTCTCCTTCGGCACCGCTGCCGGTGTTCTCTGCGGCAAGGTCATGTATATCCTGACCGGCGGTCAGGTCAACCCCCTGATCGGTTCCGCTGGCGTTTCCGCTGTGCCTATGGCTGCCCGTGTTTCTCAGAAGGTCGGCCAGAGCGAGAACCCCTCCAACTTCCTGCTGATGCACGCCATGGGCCCCAACGTTGCTGGCGTTATCGGCTCCGCTGTTGCTGCCGGTATCCTGATCAACATCTTCGGCTAAGCTTTATCTGAACACTGCCGCCCCTCCTGTGCTGTACAGGAAGGGCGGTTTTTTATGTACAACCCTCTTGAATTGTGATATACTTATAAAGTAAGTGATTTTATAGAAGAACAGGTGAAACAATGGCAGCAAGTCTCCAACAGGAATTCTGCGCTCTGCGCGATACCTATATTGAAAAGCAGTTTGGCCGCCTGAACGATATGCAGCGGCAGGCGGTATTTACTACCGACGGCCCGCTGCTCATTCTGGCCGGTGCAGGCAGCGGCAAGACCACTGTTCTGGTCAACCGCATCGCAAACCTGATCCGGTTTGGCTCGGCCCACGGTTCTAGCTGGACCCCCCGTGAGGTGACCGAAGAGGACGTCAAGGCCCTGAAAACGGCAATTATGACCGGCACCGATGCGCCCGCCTGGCTGGACGGGATGCTGCGGCAGAACGCTGTCCGCAGTTGGAACGTGATGGCCATCACCTTTACCAACAAGGCGGCAGGGGAGCTCAAGGAGCGTCTGCGCAATATGCTGGGCGGTGAAGAGGGGGACGAGGTGTTTGCCTCCACCTTCCACTCGGCCTGTGTGCGCATCCTGCGCCGCTGGGCAGAATCCATCGGCTATCCCCGCAGCTTTACCATCTATGATACCGATGACTCCCAGCGCGTGATGAAGGCGGTCTATAAGGAACTGAGCATCGACGATAAGTTCTTCCCGATCAAGAGCGCCATCAACCAGATGAGCCGCTGGAAGGACCAGCTGGTCAGCCCGGAGGAGGCGTTGCGCACCCCGGCGCGGGACACCAAGGGAGCCATTGCCGCCAAAGTCTACGCCGCCTACGAGAAAAAGCTCAGGGAGGCAGGAGCCTTCGACTTCGACGACCTGATCTACCAGACCGTGCAGCTGCTGGCGGAACACGAGGATGTGCGGGAGTTCTACCAGAACAAGTACCGCTACCTGCTGGTGGACGAGTATCAGGATACCAGCGTGGCCCAGTTCCGGCTGGTCAGCCTGCTCACCGGCCCGGAAAAGAACATCTGCGTTGTCGGTGACGATGACCAGAGCATCTACCGTTTCCGCGGTGCCACCATTGAGAACATCCTGAACTTTGAGCGCATCTTCCCCGGCACCAAGACCATCCGTCTGGAGCAGAACTACCGTTCCACCTCCAACATCCTGAATGCTGCCAACTGCGTCATCCAGCACAACACCGAGCGTAAGGGCAAGACCCTGTGGACCCGGAACGACGAGGGCGACAAGGTGCAGGTCTACACTGCCGAGAATGAGCAGGACGAAGCCATGCACATTGCGGATGTCATCGGGGAGCACCTGAAAGAGGGCGGGCATCTGGCGGACCATGCGGTGCTCTACCGCATGAATGCCCAGTCGGCCCCCATCGAAAGCTACTTTACCCGCGCGGGCATTCCCCATAAGATCGTGGGCGGCCAGCGCTTCAATGACCGCAAAGAGGTCAAGGACATTCACTCCTATATGTCCATCGTGGCGAACGCCCGGGATGATGTGCGCCTGCGCCGCATCATCAACGAGCCTGCCCGGAAGATCGGCAACACCACCGTCGATGTGATCGCTGACCTTGCCGCCCAGCAGGGGATCAGTATGCTGGAAGTCATCTCCCACGCGGATGCATACGCCAAACTCAGCCGTGCCATCATGCCGCTGCTGAAATTCTGGCAGATCTACGAAAAACTGCAGGAATCGCTGGAAACCAGGACACTGGACGAATTTGCCCAGGATGTCATTGAGGTGACCGGCTACAAGGCCATGCTGGAAGCCGATGCGGCCAAGGGCCACGAGGATGCGGCAGACCGCCTGCAGAACCTGGGCCAGCTGGTCAACAACGTCAAAAACTACTGCGATCAGCACGGAGAGGAGGCCTCACTGGAAGGCTATCTGGAGGATATCGCCCTCATCAGCGACATTGACAGCTACAACGAGAGTGCTGATCAGGTGGTCCTGATGACCATCCACTCTGCAAAGGGTCTGGAATTTCCCTATGTGTTCCTCATCGGCATGGAGGAGGGGGTGTTCCCCAGCGAGATGAGCAAATACTCCGAGGCTGATCTGGAGGAAGAGCGCCGCCTGGCCTATGTCGGCATCACCCGCGCCAAGAAAGAGCTGTATATCTCCAACAGCGTCTCCCGGATGCTCTACGGCCGCACCCAGCGCAACGAGCCCAGCCGCTTCCTGCGGGAGATCGAGCCTGAGTATATAGAAGAGACCCGCAGCCCGGCGTTGGAACGCCGTTCTTCCATGGGCTGGGGTTCCAGTTACAGTGATACCGTTCCCGGCGGGGCCTCGGGCTACTCCGGCGCGTCCGGCTGGGGCCGCAATTCCAGCAGCTTCGGCGGCCGCACCGGCGGCAGCTACCTCAACCGGGAATACAATGCCTCTGAGCGCGGCGGTTTCGGCTCCGGTTATGCAGGCCGCGGCAGCAGTGCTTCCGGGTTTGGCAGCGGAAGCAGCGCCCCGCGCACGTCCGGCTCCTCCGGTTTTGGCGTGGGCTATGGTCGTCCCGCGGCCCCCAAGGCAGCGTCCAAACCCGTGAGCTTTCCGGGGAGCCCGGCAGCTTCCCGCCCGGCATCCACCGGCCCAAAGCATTACGAGGTGGGCGACATTGTGGAGCACAAGGTCTTTGGCCGGGGCAAGGTGCTGGCGGTCAAGGCCGCTGCCGGAGACCAGATCGTGGAGATCAACTTTGAAAAGGTCGGCGTGAAGAAAACCATGGCAAATTTTGCGCCGCTGACGAAAATCACGGAGGAATGAGAAAACTATGATGACCGTTCGATTGATCGCACATACCCCGGAACCGGAAAAGGTGGTGGCGGCAGCGGCCAAGCTCTGCTACTCCGATGCCCATATCACCGACCTGCTGGACGGCCTGACTGAGGAGAAAACGGCCAAGTTCCTGACCATGCTCAGCGACCTGGGCCATGCCAGCCCCATTGAACATGCCAGCTTCACCTTTGGCATTGAGGGTGTGAGCCGCACCCTGCTGGCCCAGATCACCCGGCACCGCATCGCATCCTTCAGTGTCCAGAGCCAGCGGTATGTCCGGCTGGACGACTTCCACTATGTCATCCCGCCGGAGATCGAGGCCATCCCTGAGGCAAAGGCAGCCTTTCTTGAGAGCATGGATGAGGATGCGAAGCGCTACCTGGACCTTGCAAAAAAGCTGGAGGACGGCCACACTGCCCGCCTGATGGCAGAGGGGATGCCCGAAAAGCAGGCCCGCGCCAAGGCCTCCAAACAGGCCAACGAGGATGCCCGCTTTGTGCTGCCCAACGCCTGCGAGACGAAGATGGTCGTGACCATGAACGCCCGCAGCCTGCAGAATTTCTTCCATCTGCGCTGCTGCTCCCGCGCTCAGTGGGAGATCCGTCAGCTGGCTGAGGAGATGTTCCGGCTGGTCTACCCGGTGGCACCCCATATCTTTGCCAAGGCCGGCCCGGCCTGTGTCAGCGGCCCCTGCCCCGAGGGCAAGATGTGCTGCGGCAGAACTGCCGAAGTCCGCGCAAAGTATGAGGCCATCAAGCAGGAGGCTGGTGTATGAGCAAAGGTAAGCTGATCGTTCTGGAAGGGCTGGACGGCAGCGGCAAGGGCACGCAGGCTAAGCTGCTGGCAAAGCACCTGACGGTGACGGATCATCTGGTAAGAGAGATCACCTTCCCGGATTATGACAGTGATTCCAGTGCGCTGGTCAAGATGTATCTGGCCGGGCAGTTTGGTGACAAGCCTGACGATGTCAACGCCTACGCGGCATCCAGCTTTTATGCGGTGGACCGCTATGCGGGGTATAAGTCGGATTGGGGCAAGTTCTACGAGGAAGGTGGCATCCTGATCGCTGACCGCTACACCACCTCCAATGCCGTGCATCAGTGCTCGAAGCTTCCGCCGGAGCAGTGGGACACATTCCTGCAGTGGCTCTTTGACTATGAATACCACCTGCTGGGCCTGCCTGCACCGGATAAGGTGATCTATCTGCAGGTTGACCCGGCGGTGAGCCAGCGGCTGATGACTGCCCGCTACCATGGCGACGAGACCAGGAAGGATGTCCATGAAAAGGACACCGAATATCTGGCCCGCAGCCGCCGGGCGGCAGAATACTGTGCCGCACACCTTGGCTGGGATACCGTCCACTGCACGGCAGGGGAGAAAATGCGGAGCATTGAGGATATTCAGGAAGAGGTCAGAACTCTTGCTCTCGCTGTTATTTGAAACAAAAGGAGGCATCCTATATCATGTACCGTTTGATGCAGCCGTCCGATTGGGCGGAGGTGCTGGCCCTGTGGCAGGCTCAGCGCGGCGACACGGAGGAGTTTGTCCGTGGCGCTGTGGAACGCTTTGCCGGGGTGCAGAATGTCTACGTCGCGGAGGAAAACGACCACATTGAGGCTGTGGCACTGGCTGTGCCGGTGACCCTGCAGGGCCGCCCGGGCAGCTATCTGTTCAGTCTGTGCGGGCAGGGCAGCCTGCTCCTTGCGGGCCTAGTGGATACCCTGTGCGCCCAGCAGAAACTGCGGGGCGCAGGCTTTGTGGTGGCAGTGCCCGCCAGCCCGGAACAATCAACGCTGCTGCAGGATAAAGGCTTCCAAAAAGCCTTTGCCCTGCGCTGCCTGCCCCGGGAGGTGGAGCGCAACCTGTGGAGCCAGGCGGAATTCGATTCCGTGACGGCAAAAAAACTCTGCGAGCTGCGAGCAAAATACTGGCCCGACACCGTTCAGCTGCCGCCGGAGCAGATGGGGGAAGTTCTGCGGGACCTGTATTCCCGTGGCGCGACCATCGTATCCAGTGAGCAGGGCTACGGCATCTATTTCCGCAGGGAGGATACCCTTTACTTTGTGGAGATGATGGCGGAAAATGACCGTGCTGCCGAGGTGCTGATGGAAGCCGCCCGGGAGAAAGAGGTCGTTGTGGAAAAGGCTGTCATCACGGTGGGGGCTGCCCAGAATCTATTCCTGGGCGAGGGAACCCGGCAGGAGTATGGCCTCATCCGCTTTGAAGGAGAACCTTTTGATGTTTCGGAGAGCTACATGCGCCTGATGATGGACTGAAAGGAACGTGGATATGGCAGAGAAACACCAGAAAAAGAAAAAAGGCAGTGCGCTGAAGATCCTGTTGGCCGTGCTGTTGCTGCTGGTACTGACAGTCGGTGCGGCAGGCGTGTTTGCGTATAACGAGATCAACGGCAATGGAGGAAAGCCGGGTGCAGAGGTGACCGTCAGCATCCCCCAGGGCAGCGGTGTTGCTGCCATCGCAAAGGAGCTGAAGGAGGCTGGAGTGATCCGTTCGGCCTATCTGTTCCGCTGGTATGTGGGGCACAAAGGTGCCGCCGGAAAACTGCAGTACGGTGATTTTACGCTGCAAACCGGCGGATATTCCTACGATGGCCTGATCGCAGAGCTGTCCACGTATGCCAAGGCGGATTCGGTGCGTCTGACTTTCCCGGAGGGAACCACTGCCATTGCCATTGCCCGGAAAATGGAGGAAGCCGGTCTGTGTACTGCGGAGGAGTTTCTGGAAGAAGCCAACACCGGAGATTTCAGCGAGTACACCTTCTGGCAGTATGTCCCGGACGATGTCCCCAATCGCTTTATGAAGTGTGAGGGCTACCTCTTTCCGGACACCTATGAGTTTTTGACGGACGATACCGTGCATCATTACGTTGCAACGTTCTATGCACACTTCGATAAGCAGTTTACGGACGAGATGTACAGGGAACTGGAAAAACAGGAGCTGACCCTGCCCGAGGTCATTACACTGGCCTCTTTTGTGCAGGAGGAAGCGGGCAACGATCAGGATTCCAATGTGGCGCAGGTGTTCCGCAACCGTCTGGCCGAGGGTTCGCCTTACCCCAAGCTCCAGAGCAACACCTCCAGCTATGTCCAGAGCGATGAGGACAATAACTACCTCTGGAACTGGGTGGCACCGTATTATGGCGGCTGGGAGGATATCCCCGAGAACATCCGGAATGCCTACGATACCTACACCTGCACCGGCCTGCCCGCCGGGCCCATCTCGAACCCGGGCCTTGCCGCGATCCAGGCTGCTCTGGCACCTCAGTGTGATGAGGAAGTCAGGGACTGCTATTTCTTTGTTACGGACCTTTCCGGTCACTACTATTACGCCAAGACCTATGCTGAACATCAGGCCAACTGCCGGAAAGCGGCTGAAGTCAATCAGAGTTTGAAGAAGTAAGTCTCTCTCAGTCGGCTTCGCTGACAGCTCTCCCAAGGGGCGAACCAACTGCGGCTCCGGAGTCAGGTTTGCAGAAACCGATCCGGTGAGGCGGCATCGCGTCAGCGATGACAGAGAGGGTGTTAAAAAGAGAGGACGATTTTATGTTACAGATCCCGGAACTGCTGGCCCCGGCAGGCGACCTGGAGCGCCTGCGTTATGCCATCAACTATGGAGCAGACGCTGTTTATTGCAGCCTGCCGGAGTTCGGTATGCGGTCGGCTCCTGCCAATTTTACGCCGGAGCAGCTGGCCGAGGGTGTGATCTATGCCCATGCCCGCGGCCGCAAGGTCTATCTGACCATGAACACGCTGCCCACCAATGAGGAAGCTGACCGCCTGCCCGAAGCCATCAAGGCTGCTGCTGCCGCCGGTGTGGATGCCTTTATCGTGGCCGATCTGGGCGTGCTGGAAGCCTGTAAGCAGTTCGCCCCGGAGATCGATGTCCACATGTCCACCCAGACCGGCATCACCAACTGGGCCGCTGCGCGTGCCGCTTACAACATGGGTGCAAAGCGTGTGGTGCTTGCTCGTGAGATGAGCCTGCAGGATATCGCCACCCTGCGCGATAAGACCCCGCCGGAGCTGGAGATCGAGGCGTTTGTCCACGGAGCCATGTGCATGAGCATTTCGGGCCGGTGCCTGCTCTCCAATTACATGGCAGGCCGGGATGCCAACCGGGGCCAGTGCGCTCAGCCCTGCCGCTGGAAGTATTACCTCAGCGAGGAGACCCGCCCGGGCCAGCTGTATGAGATCGGCGAAAATGAGAACGGCAGCTATATCCTCAATGCAAACGATCTGTGCACCGCTCCCTTCATCGACCTCATCTGCAAGGCAGGTGTGGACAGCCTGAAGATCGAGGGCCGCGCCAAGACGTTCTACTATGTCGCCAGCGTCACCGCCGCCTACCGCAAGGCTCTGGATCAGTATCTGGCCGACCCGCTCAACGATAACTTTGAGCTGAGCGATGACGTTCTGGCCGAGCTGACCCGTACCAGCCACCGGCACTACTCCCCGGGCTTCTACTTTGGCCGCGAGCAGGCCCGTCAGGCAACCGACAGCGCTACTTATATCCGTGAGTGGGAGTTTGTGGGCACTGTGGAAAGCTGGGAGAATGGTGTTGCCTCCTGCCAGCAGCGCGGCAAATGGAGCCTTGGGGACACGCTGGAGGTGCTCTGCCCGGATGGGCGCAGCATCCCGCTGCACCCGGAGTGGATCAAAAACGAGGCAGGGGAGAGCGTGGAATCCACCCCCCACGCCATGGAAAAGTACACCATCCCTACCCCGGAGCTGCCCCCCATGAGTCTGCTTCGCCGGAAGGTAGAAACTCTTGACAAATGATTCCAGAAGCAGTAAAATAATAAAGTCAAAATGAACGATGTCCTCTGGCTCTAGTGGTCAGAGGACAGTTGAGGGCTCGTAGCTCAGTTGGGATGAGCGTTCGGTTCGCATCCGAAAGGTCGAGGGTTCGACTCCCTTCGAGTCCATACAGCAGAAAACCGCTCTGTCGTAGCTATACGGCAGGGCGGTTTTCTTGTTCGCAGTTCTATGAAACAGTGAGGACTGTTCCGATGGATCTGGAGCCGGTTCAAAGGTGGAAAATTACTGCTCTTCAAACCTTGAAAGTGCTAGAAATCAAGGTTTCATGCGGACAAATGCCGTGATACATTCGATATGACTTTCGTTGTCCAAACACAGATCGATATCTTTTTCAACGATGGGCAGTCTGAATTTGATGGATTTGAGCCACTGACCGTTGGACTGACGCTCCGGGTAGATATGGACTTCGGAAATCAGGTGCTCCATCAGCTTTTTTCGTTCGACAGGATTCATAACATTGTAGAGCTTCTCAAAGCAGAGCAGAATCTTGTAAATATTGTCGCCGGTGATTTTGTCTGCTTCGATGGCCTGTTTCTTTGCACGGGCATCCAGCAGGTTGTTTTCTGCATCCTCGATTTTATCGTACATCTTGTAAAGCCGCTCGTCAAGGTCAGATTTGCGGATGATGTAGTGGCGGTCATCCGGGTCAAGTGTGTCGATCTCCTCCATGATTTTGGATTTGACGGAGTAATACTGCCGCAACTGCTTTTCAGCGGCAGTAATTTCCTGTTCAATGGCAGAGGTGTCCACTTTGCTGTTGATCTTCTCCTGCATCATGGCGGCAAACTTTGGATTGCTGACCAGTTTGATGATAACCTCCACCACGGCGTTGTCCAGAACTTCTTCCTGAATTTGCTTGTTGAAATCGCATTTTTGCCCACGCTGCATCTTGCGATGCTTGCAACTGTAATAAGAGAAAGATTTATAGGGTGTGCCATCTTTCTTTCGTTTGGTGCATTTGTTGCTGTACATTCCAGCACCGCAAATGGGGCACTTGACAAGGGCGGATAATAAATGCGCCTGTTCCGTCTTGCTGCGGTTGACTGGTTCGTATCGTTTAGACTGCGCCAACAGCTTGACCTGTGCGGCGTTCCACAATTCTTCTGATACGATGCCCTTGTGCAGGCCGTCCACCAGCAAATAATTCTCCTGTGGAACCTGATGATATTCGTTCCGGGTGCCGTGGATCTTTTCGAGTTTACGGCGACCAAAGGCAATCTTTCCGCAGTAGACGGGGTTCTTCAGGATGGCACGAATCAATGTTGCGCTGAAAAGGGGAGAGGTGCCATTTTGACGAGCAAGTTTCTGAAAGCCGTGGGTCTCCAGATATTTGGAAAGACCATTTGCACCTGTGTCCGTGTTTACATATTGCTCAAAAATCGTACGAATGGCAGGGGCTTCATCCTCATTGATTTGCAGCACACCGTCAACCAAACGATAGCCATAAGGCGCAAAACCGCCGTTCCAGCGACCTTCCCGTGCCTTCTGAATGCGGCCTTCCATGGTTTGGACACGGATGTTCTCACGCTCGATCTCAGCGACAGCAGACAAAACGGAAATCATCAGCTTGCCAGCGTCTTTAGAAGAATCAATGCCGTCCTCCACGCAAATCAGGTTCACACCAAAATCCTGCATTACCTGCAGGGTAGACAGTACATCGGCAGCATTGCGGCCAAAACGGGAGAGCTTGAACACCAGCACATAGGCAACACCATCCTTGCCGGATTTGATGTCATCCATCATCTTGCAAAAGGAAGCACGGCCTTCAATAGATTTTCCCGATTTGCCGGCATCCTCATATTCGCCAACGATCTGGTAATCGTTGAAGTCAGCATAGGCTTTCATGCGAGCCTTTTGTGCATCCAGCGAATAGTCATCGATTTGCATGGTGGTAGATACACGAGTGTAAATATAAACTTTTGTCTTTCCCTGTGACATAAGAAATCCTCACGGCTACCGTTATTTCTTGTCGATTTTCTGCTCTAAGAACTGGATGGAATCCAGGTAGTCTTGTTCCACGTCGCTGAGCGTTTTAGCCTTGTATTTCCGATATTCAGTGGTGGCTTTGTCCACGGCCTGCTTGTGCGTCACAGTGCCGTTTCCGACAAGCAACTGCTCACCGCTCATTGTCAGAATGCGGTCAAGGTGATTGGCCCAATCCTGCATGGTCATGGGCTGTTCGCGCTCTGCCTGACGCTCTGCGAAATCCAGATAACCGGAAACAAGCTGTCCCATGGCGCGAAGCTCTTTCTCGTTCAGATAGTTTTTGGCAATGGTAGCTTCTCGTAAGGTGGGCTGATTTCCTGCAAAAGTAGTCAGACCCATAAATTCCTTTTCGGCATCTGCACGGTTGTAAATGACCTCGGCGGCAGTCTGACCGTGGATGGCATAATGAATTTTATTCTGGACTTTTTTGAAGAACTGGACGGAGATTTCTGCTTTTGGGTCGTAGTCAATGCTGGTTGCATAGATTTCCAGAACCTGGCGATAAAACACTTTTTCGGAAGCACGGATGTCACGGATGCGTTCTAACAGCTCTTTGAAATATCCACCGCCGCCCAGATTTTTCAGGCGTTCGTCATCCAGCGCAAATCCCTTGCGCATATATTCCTTCAGGATGCCAGTTGCCCAGATACGGAACTGTGTGCCTCGTTTGGATTTGACACGATAACCAACAGAAATAATGACGTCAAGATTGTAGAATTCGACCTGATAGGTCTTTCCGTCTGCGGCAGTTGTTGCAAATTTTGCAACAACTGAATCTCGTTCAAGCTCACCCTCTGCAAAAATGTTTTTGATGTGACGGGAAATTGTGGATTTGTCACGTTGGAACAACTCAGCCATCTGGTCAATGGAAAGCCAGACGGTGTCACCGTCAAAGGTAGTATCAATTTTGGTCAGGCCATCTTCTGTGGTGTAAATGAGAATGGAATTTTTAGGAGAGTCATCTGGACGATTCATTTTAAGCACCTCGTTCCGTGTATGTAATACAGTGGAAGGGGAGACCTTGCCACTGTGTTGGGACAAATATTACAAGAATATTATATCATGCTGCAAGAGTGGTATCAACAGCATCTTGTTGATTTTTGTTGTTGGTTGAGGATACTGCGTTGTCTATTTCCCAGACCGATGCGTATTTCTCAATCACATCGGCTAGAAAGGTTGCGAATGCGCTCCATTCATCGAGTGTGGGCGTAGAGCATTCCGAAGGGGTGGGATTGTTTTCTATACGATGAAAATTATTCAATAGGCAACTCCATTTTCTTGTAGCAGAACTTAGGACGTCCTGCGGATTCCTTCAGAAATGTTTCTGATCTATCCGATTAAAATTTTTAAGCGTTCCAGCTTTTCCTGTGCATTCTCTTTCCGGAAGCTGACCCCAATGCAGGAAACAGGGATGCACATTTCCAGCAGGCGGTCATAGATGCGGGCATGGGCTGTATCTTGTGGGTGCCGTATCTCGTCCAGCGTCAGGTTGGTGGTGACAATCAACGGCTTCCGGCTGCGGTATCGGCTGTCCACGATGTTGTAGATCTGTTCCAGCGCATACTCGGTGCCACGTTCCATACCGAAGTCATCAATAATAAGCAGGGGATAGCGACAGAGCTTGTCGATGGCTTCATTCCGCCCGGAAAAACTGCCGTTTAGTTCGTTTAGGATTCGGGTAAAGTTCGTCATACGCACAGGCACTTCCTGCTCCATCAGAGCGTTCGCAATGCACCCGGCAAGGAAACTCTTGCCTGTACCCACACCGCCCCAGAGAAGAAGCCCAAGGTTCTCTGAACGCATGGTCTGCCATTGCTCCACATAGCGGTGTGCATAGTGCATCTGAGGGCTGCGGCCATTGTCGTTTTCAAAGGTCCAGTCCAGCATTGCCGAGTCGGAAAATCCATCGGTTTTCAGCCGCCGCACAAGGTCGTTGTGCTTTTGCTGGTTGATAAGGGCTTCCTGCTTTGTCCTCTCGATGCGCTGGCAACTGCATTCGATTGGGTGCTTGTTTTTGCCCATCAGGGCAATGCCCTTTGCAAAGAATGCTTCTTTTGGGGTATGACATTTTCCGCAATAAAGCAGGCCATCCTCGCCATAATAATCCTCAGTGTTTTCGGGAATAATGGAAATGGACTGTTCCAAAGTTTTTTCAATCGTCTCTATAGGCTTTCTCCTTCCTTGAATGTGTAGTCCGGGATGCCCGGTGCTTGCTTCTGTTCTGACTTTTGCCGTTTTGCCCAGATGCGCAGGGTGGCGGCATGGTCGACGTACTTTCTGCCGGTGGACTGGATATAAGCGGACAACTGCTCAATCAGACTGTCCAGCCCTGCAAAGTCAGCCTTGAGCCGCTTATACTCCTTTTCCGTCAGAAAGACATTCCGGTATTCTCTCAACGATAGACAAGCATTGTTTGATTTTATCAGGTGGTTATCATTCAGGTTGTTCTTATTACGTTGGTTAGGTGTGCATTTTTGCGCAATCATACTGTGCAGAATTGCACAGTCAGCTTGTGCGCTGGTGCATACTGTGACTGCGCAATTCTGCACAGTATGCGGAACTTTGAGCAGAATGTGGCTGGGTTTAGAAAAGCCGTAGCGCACTCGTTCGACAAGGTCAGTTTTTTCCAATTCTGTAAAGGCGCGTGTCACGCTGGAAACGCAGCACCCTAAATCCTTCGCCAGATTGGAAAGCGGATAGATCACATAAATGCGTCCCCGATCGTCCACCCAGTTGTTTTTCTGGGAGAGTGTAGCACGGTCGAGCAAGAGTGTGTAGAGTATTTTTGCCGTATGACTTAAATCGGCATCCAACAAAAATCGGGCATAGGGCAGATACTGCGGCAGTGGCATATTGGGTCTCAAATAATCCGAAATTGCATTCACCTCCGTTTTTACATCTGAATTCGTGCTAGACTATTTGAGAGTTCAGGTTTCCATCATTGTTCAGACGATCTTTTACCATCTGAAGATACCGGCTGGCACGGTCGATAAAAACCAGCAGTTTCTCATTGTTCTTCGGTTCGGTAAGAATATCGGGGTATTCACGAAAACACATTTCCCAACGCCGGACAAAATCTTCCTGCGCTCCCTGAATCTCGCACATCATGGCTTCGCCATCTGCCAAACGGCGAGGTGAATAGATGCTCTTGACGGCATCCTTGAGATTCTGTTTTTCTTCCTTGTTGAGTCCTTTCTTATGCCCCTGAATGTCTTGCTTGAAGGTCGTTATAAACTCATTGCCCTTTGAAGGCGAAGAATACGAATCCGTGATACTGGAATCCCGTTCGCCTTTAGGCTTACGAAGCTCTGCCACAACTTCGGGGCGCTTTTCCTTTGGAACCTTTGCAATCGAGGAAATTTCACGGTCGGTTGCCCGGATCTTTCCACTCAGGATTTCTTTCTGCGCTCCGGGTACTGCCTCCTCCGCAGCTTCCACACCTTTTGCAAATTGCTCTGCACGGTAAACATAACTTTCGGATGTTCCATGTTCCGCAGCGACCTTCGACCGTGAACCGTGCTTTGTGCGGTCTGGTTCATTTTGAACCAGACCACTTTCAGATGCCAAAGTATACTGATTGCCGTGAAACGATTTGATTTGCTTTTCCGCTTCTGCCTGCTTTCCGATCAGGAACTTTTTCTGTTCTGGGGTCAGGTTTCGCCGCCCAAGCTGATTTTTACAGATCCATACGAGTGCTTCATAACGGCTGGAAAATTCTTTTTCGATGACTTCAAATGGAATAAATGGATATTTCCGAAGAATTTGATAGCGTGTATGTCCATCCACAATATAGCCGTTCCACGTGATGATCGGATTCAGTACACGTTCTTCTTTTAGGATGTTCATTTCCAGTTGGTGGGTTTCCTCAAACGACGGAGGGTTGATTTGATTCTGGAACTCCGGATCGATTTTAAGCTGGCTCAGTTTTGTCATAGGCAAACCATCCTTTCTGAAATTGAGTTTGTTTTCTTATGCCGTTCTCTCTGCATGGATTTCCTGCCCCCTTCCGGCGGCGTTTTCCGGCTCTCCTTTTCAGGATCTTCGCCGGGTATCCCATGCAGACGGTCATTAGGTTCTCAAGGTTCGATGAGGGGCTTAAAACTAGATTAGCACGTTCATAGAAGATTTTTTAGGACATATTACGTCCGATTTTCACGAAAATCGAGTTGAATTTCTACTAAAAATCGGACATTCTTTGTCAGCACTTGCGAGAAAGCAATGAAGAATGTGCTTCTGTGGGCTTAGTGTATCACATCGTAAATTTTATTTTTAGGAACTGGTAGTTCCGGTTTTTAAAAAATACGAAGTGAATTTCAAGGCAAAAATCGGAACTATTGGTTCTGGTTTTGCGTATCAACGTAATTTCAAATTTTGGATGCCGTTCTCTCTGCATGGACTTCCTGCCCCCTCTCGGCGGCGTTTTCCGGCTCTCCTTCTGGTCATCGCCGGGTATCCCATGCAGACGGTCATGCGGTTTTCAAGGTTCGATGAGGAGCTGTAGAAAGCATATCACAATGAAACAGAAATTTTTAGGAAGCATTCCTTCCGGTTTTCAGTGTATTTTAGGAGAAACCCAAGGAAAAACCGGAAGGAATGCTTCCGCTTCTTGGAAAATGTTCTGGATAGAGCATACCATAAAGTCACTCGATTTTTTAGGACCTATTAGTTCCGCTTTTTACTTTCAAAACCGGAAGTAATAGTTCCGGTTTGATGCAATATTGGATGAATCAACGCTGATTCTTCTGAAACAATTTTTTCTCCAAGAAAATTTGCTTATTCTGTATCAGCGGAAACGTGCAGCCGGCGCAATTTTGTGCTGAATATCGGGTTTGGGCGAAGCCCAACAATCGTTTTTGAAGTCAGATTTGAAAAATCTGATTCAAAACTTGTGAGTTGGCACCAACTCGCCCTGCTTGCTGCGGTTGCAAACTCGAAAATTTTTGTGCAGAAAAATAACCGCCCGCTTCAAGTTGAACTTGAAAACGGACGGTCCTGATTGCAAAATAATTTTCAAATTTGGAAGTCGCGTTGAGAGGCTTCATAGCGCTCGCAAGCAGGGCAGACGTATATACAACGTCTGCATCTGCAAGCAATGTGTCTGTCTATACAAACACCATTTGCGTTGCAAAACGCTTGTTGGGGAACACCCAAACCCCTGAACTGCATCCGGTGGATGCAGGCTGTTTTAAGCAAATAAAAAGGGAAAACTGTTTTACTTCTTGCGGAATTCCCCATACAACCACTCTGCCAATGCCGACATAATAGCCTTATACTTGCTGGTGTCCTCAAACAGGGAAGAGAAGGTGTCCTGCGCTTCAAGATAGCTGTCCTGTGCGGCAGTATCAAAAGCCTTGGGGAAGATGCTCTCGGTAAAGATCTGCGGGTCGGAGCTTCGCGCCAGCTTTGCCAGCTTCGGGTCAGCCAGCAGACGGTCGTGCAGGGCAGTAAGCAGCACCCGGTCGGCATTGGTGAACTCGCCCTTGAACTTCTCGTTGATCTTCAGAATGATTTCGTCCAGCGGCTCCTTGGGGTCGTGGCCGAGAGCACCCTTCTGGGTGACCGGCTCGTAGACGCCCTTTGCGTGTTCCAGCTCAATAGCACCGGCAAAGGTCTTTTGCAGCTTGTAATACTCCAGCTGCAATTTGCCCTCCAAGTCCAGCGGAGAGACCTCGTCCGGCGGCAGCAGCTTGAGCAGGTAAGCGCAGAATACGTTCTCCTTGTGCAGCTCTTCATCGAACATCCGTGCCACCTGTGAAACGTAGCCGTACCACTTGACAAGGCTGCGCAGCAGACGGCGGAACTGATATCGCTCGGCCTGCGTTTTCTGATTGTAGCGGTCCGCCACGGGCTTCAGGATGCTGCTCATGCGGCCCACGGCGTTTTTATTCTGCTTGGTGCTGCGGAAATACTCCTTGGCAAAGGCTTCCACGTCTGCATCGGAATAGACGGCAAAGCTCCGCAGCTCCTTCTGAGTCTTGTAAATAAGGTCGGTGTTGACCTCCTGCTCCAGAAAAGTCTCCTGATAAAAGGGCTGGAATGCCTCCCGGATGTCCTCTGCCTTGTTCACAAAATCCAGCACAAAGGTGTCGGTTTTGCCGGGGCAGGTGCGGTTCAGGCGGGAGAGGGTCTGCACCGCCTTGACGCCCTTCAGCTTTTTGTCCACGATCATGGTGTGAAGCAGCGGTTCGTCAAAACCGGTCTGGTATTTTTCTGCCACGATGAGCACATTGAAGTTGTTGTGGAACTCCTTTTTGGTCTGGCTCTCTGCAATGTGGCTGCCGTCGGCGCGGACGTTCAGGGACTGCTCCGTGTACTCCACGCCGCCGTCCAGTACGGCACCGGAAAATGCCGCTAAGATCTGCACATCGTCATAGCCCTGCTCCGCAATATAGCGCTTGACCTCGTGAAAGTACCGCACCGCCGCCAATCGGGAGGAGGTGACTACCATCATCTTGCCTCGCCCGCCGATCTTGTGGCTGGTGGTCTCCCGGAAGGTCTCTACAATGATCTTTGCCTTCTGGCTGATGTTGTAGGGGTGCAGCTCTTCGTACTTGCGGATCAGCTTCGCCGCCCGGCTGGCGGGCAGGTCGGGGTTGTCCGGGATGGTCTTGGCGATCTTGAAGCAGGTGGAATAGGTCATGTAATTTTGCAGTACATCCAGAATGAACCCTTCCTCAATGGCCTGCCGCATACTGTAAATGTGGAAGGGGTGGTGGCTGCCATCCGGGTACTCGGTGCCGAACAGTTCCAGCGTGGCGGCTTTTGGGGTGGCGGTAAAGGCAAAGAAGGACAGGTTCTTGTGCCGCCCGTGGGAGGTCAGTTCCTTCACCAGCGCATCCTCCGGGTCGATCTCGTCCTCCGCTTTGCCCTCCAGCTCGGCATATTCCCGCAGCGCGTCCTCGGTGTCGGCAAGGGCGGCTTTCAGCTTTAAGGCAGAGGTGCCGGTCTGGGAGGAGTGCGCTTCGTCGATGATAACGGCATAGTTCTTCCCGGCGGTCTTGTTTACCTCAGTATAGATGACCGGGAACTTTTGCAGCGTGGTGATGATGATGCGTGCGCCGTTGTTGATGGCATCCCGCAGATCACCGGAGTTTTTGTCCTCGCCGATGGCTTCCACCGCACCCAGCGTATGGTCGAAGCCGGAGATGGTCTCCTGCAGCTGTGCGTCCAGCACGGTGCGGTCAGTAACTACGATGACACTGGCAAACACCGGCTTGTTCTCGGTGTTGAACAGGGAAGCCAGCCGGTACGCCGTCCATGCAATGGAATTGGATTTGCCCGACCCGGCGCTGTGCTGGATGAGATAGTGCTGCCCGGCACCCTTCTGCCGTACATCTGCCACCAGTTTGCGCACCACGTCCAGCTGATGATACCGGGGAAAGATCAGGGTCTTGCCGTCCTGTAGACTCATGAACTTTTGCAGGATGTCCATCATGCTGTCCTTCTGGAACACTTCTTCCCAGAGGTAGGCGGTAAGGTAGCCGTTGGGGTTGGGCGGGTTGCCTGCACCGCCGTCCCGCCCGGCACCGTTAGAGCCCTGATTGAAGGGAAGAAAGCGGGTGTCCTTGCCTGCCAGCCGGGTGGCCATCCACACCTCGGTCAGGTCTACGCAAAAGTAGCCCAGAATGCGCTTGTTGAACTGGAAACACACCTCCCGGGGGTCCCGGTCGTGCATCCACTGTTGCTTGGCGTTCTCCACGGTCTGCCCGGTGAACTGGTTCTTCAGCTCAAAGGCGAACACCGGGATGCCGTTTACCGCCAGCACCATATCCACCGAGTTGTGGGTGGTGTCGGAGTAGAACCACTGCCGGTTGCAGGTGATCTCGTTTTGGGCGTAGCGCTGGGCGTCCTTCTGGTTCAGCGCGGACTCCGGCTGGAAATAGCACACCCGGAACCGCCGTCCCCGGTGCTTGAATCCATACCGCAGCACCGAAAGCAGCCCATCCGCATCGCAGGCATTGTTAAAGGCCGTGCAGAACTTCCGCACCGGGTTTACCGGGTTCTGCTTTTCAAAAAATGCCCACTCGTTGGGCTGGGTCTTTTGCACAAAGCGGATCAGGGTATCCACAAACAGCCCCAACTTGGGGTCGTAGCAATCCCCATTGCGGGTGTAGCCCCCGGCAGGGGAGAGCAGTGCCGCCGCAATGTCCGATTCAAACTGCTTTTCGGTGGTGATGATTGGCATGATTGAGACCTCTTTATAATTATTATACCGTTGATTGGAACATCTGGAGAAAAGTTGTAAGTGATTTGACGAGGAAACTTAAAAAAGATGCAACAGGTTTTGTGTTTTCAGGGTAAATTAAAAAGTAAAGAGTTATAATGGAGGCAATTGTGCTAAACCATGAGAATCTGTTGTTCTTAGATTCGTTTTTATAGTCCGCTAGATGCTGAAGGATTTGAGTCTTTTGATCGAATTCACCTTTTATGATGGAAATTTGATCTAGAATAGCATCTTTTTGAAAAATGGAAAGAACAGACAAAGAATAATGAGCTTGACGGAATGAGTAAATTTTCTTGGGAAAAAGTTTCTGAAAATCATCTTGCACTAAATTCCATTGAATGTGATCAGATAAAAAAGATTCAAATGGAGTGATTGTTTTTTCAAATTCATATCGTAAAAGCAATAACTTTTTGAGAGAACGCCTTTTTAATTTAATTTTTGTGAGCCGCTGACGATAAATTGATAATTGCTTTAAAGCGGACTGATTGATAATGGATAAAAAAGACAATAAAAATAAATTGGTTGTGATATCTGAAAACTCCAAATCTATTTGATCTTCAAAATCCTGAAAACCATAGGAAGGCTTCTTTTTCTCGGTATTTATAATATAAATTAAACTGGAAGAATCATCTGGAGCATATCGATCGCTTAAAGAGGTTCGAAAAAACAATCGACCATATTTGTAAGGATCACCACGATGAAGAAATGTTTCGCCGTATTGGGCCTCGATTCCTACAGAACGCCAAAAATCTCGATGATAGGGCTCATTATAACCTATGTTTGTGCCATAGAGAATTACGGAAGGGGGAATAATATTAGAAATGTGAAAGAAAGTTATAAAGTACTTCTGAATGAAATTAAAAAAATCCCATTTTATAAAACAAAATTTCTCATAGAGGTAATCACTTTTAAGGATTTCATTTGGATAATAAAGAATGTTTGATGATTCTTTTGCACCAACATCTTTTGAAAAAGATGACACGGTTTTGTGAATAAAAGCATGAGAAGGTGTATAGTTTTTTGACGTGAAAGAAGACAATTCTTCTTTGAAATTATTTGAAAAGAAAATGTGAAATTCTACAGAAATAAATTTTGAACTTACGCTTTTGAAATATACGGTGAAATAAGAAATTTTTTGATGCAAAGTTTCAGTGGAAGCGAACGAATAGCGTCCGATTTTAATACTAGAAAAAGAAGGGGGTGTTTTGCGAGCAAGAGAATCTAATTTGTTGATTTCATCATCGATAGAACCAGTTAGATAGTCGTTGCTCAAGTGGTGCAAGATTAGGCGCTTTAAACCCGATTTAACTGATTCTATGTTCTCGATAGAAATGAGATCAGAACAAATTAGACAAAATGGAGTACAATATTTGGAAGCCGGAATAGAACAATCATGAATATAAAAATGTTTTGAGTTGAAATATAAATCATAGTCAAATTGACTTTTTCTTCTTAGCTTTTTGCTGAACGGTTGGTTTCGATAGAAAAAATATTTTGATTTTTCGATAGAAAAACTTATTTTCTCATAGGTTGATTTTGATTTGATGCCGTAATATTTCAAAATTGTTTCTCCTGCAATTCTTATTATAATTTTATAAGTTGACCCACTTGTGTAACTACTCTAAAATTTTTAAATGAAGGCATGTAGAGATGTTTAGGGTTTTTGGAAATCAATGTAAATATGGTGGCTGAGATTCTATCCATTGAGAAAGGAAAAGTACATTGTGATAGAGCAAAAATAGCTTGAGACATTCAACTTTTGTTGTTTCGCGATTGCTCATTCCGTGTTCAATAAAATGACGATTTATCAAAGGCGGTTCCACTTTAAAGTTAGCACTGTTCTGATACATGGCTTGCAAACAAGCTATGACGTTTTCTTCTAAAATCCACGCATATATGAACATATTTTCTGTGCGGGTGTTGCTGATTTGCTTGCCAAAGTTTTTTATGCCTCCACAAGAAACTTTTCGGTTTTCACGCATGGTAGCGTCTAATGATTGCGTCATGATTAAAGTGCGTTCAATTAAAGAGAAAAGAATAAGCGCGCAAATTCGATATTTTGCAGAGGAATATTCGTAAAATGCTTCTTTAAAATCTTGTGGTACAGCATCAGAATAATCTAAAATGGCTTTGTATAGTTCCGATATAGCTTCTTCAGTGAGTAAGGGCAGCATAAGACTGTCGGCTTGCTGCATACTATCAGGAAAAATTTGAAATTCATCATTTAAACTTAAGGGATGAGGTGTCCAGCCGTAAGTACCCCAAGATATATAACGCGATTTTAATTCATCAAGTTCTTCTTGTGTGTAAGAAGAAAGCTGCATTTGTTGGATTGATTCAAGTAGTACGGATGCTACTTTCGATATACTGGAAAGAGCGTTCTGGATTGTTGGCGTCCATTCAACCAATGTTTTACGAAAAGCTGTAATAGCAGAAATCATGCCCTTTGCTATGTCATAAAAATCTTCGCTTAACGGGGTTTGCTTATTTTCTGGATGAATTGGAGAATTGTTATCCATATTTTACACCTCCCTCTTCCCGGTTACAACCTCATAAATCAAACTTTTCTTGTAGCTTTCCAGCTCTTTTACCAGCTGCTCCTTCTTTGCAATCAGCTTGTCAATTTCGGCGCACTTGGCGTCAAGGTAGTTTGCAATTTCTTTTTGTTCATGGAGAGGAGGAAGCAGACCAATATATTTTGTGAGTTTTGTTAGTGTTGTACGTGGCATAGCAGAACCTGCCATTGAAACAAGGATTTGCTTTTGCAAAAAATCAGATGCCAGTAAATACATAAGATAGTGTCCATCGGCATTGTCAGCAGGACGAAGCATTGCGACAGAAGACAGAATAACACATGGAGTGTCACTATCAACAAACCCAACACGACCAGTTGTTGCACCGTCCTTGACAAGCAATACATCACCTTTTAAAGGCTGGCAACCCTGTGCGACTAATAACTGAAAATCCTCTTCCGAAATACGTTTGGCAGAATTATAGTCAAGACCAATGCCATGAACGTCTCCGGCTGTGATATAAGGCCAACCGTTTTCGACAGTTGTAGGAGAAAAATGAGTGCCATCTGTAATTAGCTTGCAGAAAAATTTCAGCTGAACGGGATTGAATTCTTTCGGAATCTCCCCAATCCATTCAACCCCGCTATCCTTCATCTCCCGCTCACCACGCACGCCTTTTGTAACAGCCTGCGTAATAACTGTCTGCTTGAGCTTTTTGTATTCCTCAATGCTGGAACGGGTTTTGAAAAGTATTTTATCAATACTTGAGCATTCTAAATCTAGAAAATCAGCTCTTGATTTTTGCTCATCAAGAGGAAGAGTGAAAAGCCGGACTTGTGCAAAGTTAGAATAACGCATTGCCTGACCATCACGAACCATATTTGTGGTTCGTTGTAGGGCGTCAATATAAACTGAGGACTTCAAAAGCCATCTATAAAAGCGTGGGTAAACCAATTCAAGATTCGGAACAAGCATAACGTATGCGGAGCTAATAGCACCGGATTTTGTGCTGTATTCCAATCCGCCTTGAAAACTACGCATACTGATTACAAAATCACCAGCTTCGACGTGTTTGAGAATATCAAAATCTTTTTCAACAGTAACAACTTTAGAGCCAGTCAGCTCCATATAGTCATCCTGATAAAGAATGCCATATTGTTGGCTAGAGGTAAGCTGGCGCTCGCCTTTCTGTGCCTTGTCTTTACGCTGAGTGAAGAGAGCTTTTGGGTTTATGGTTCTCCACCCCTCCGGAATCTCCCCAATCCATTCAATGCCGCTGTCTTTCATTTTCCGTGCCATGGTCAGCCCTCCTTATGGAACAGCTCTGCCAGCCCGGCGGAGATGTCCTGTTCCAGTGCGGTGATGCGCGCCACGATATCCTCCACGGCTTCCGGTGCCTGATACTCGTAGAAATAGCGGGTCATGGGGATCTCATAGCCCACCTTGGTCTTGCTGTGGTCGATCCATGCGTCGGGGGCGTAGGGCAGAACTTCCCGGGCAAAGTAGGCGTCAATATCCTGCACCAGCGGCACGTTTTCGGTGTCTCGCAGACTGGTGTCCGGCACAGGCTTGCCACGCTTCAGGATAACGTTGCCCGCCTCGTCCCGCTGGGGGCGCTCCACAACGATCTTGTTGTAGCCGAACTCCACGCTCTCGAACACCTTGCTCTCGCAGTAGATGCCGTTTTTGTCGCCGTACACCTTGCCGTTGGCAAACTCGCCGTAGGCGGTGACGATCAGTTCCCGGCAGGCATCGGTGATGTCGTTGCGCTTGGTGCCGATGCTCTTGCGGCGTGGCTCGAAGCAGTGGCTGGCGTCAATAAGCTGCACCTTGCCCGCACGGTGGGCGGGCTTATCCTTGCTGAGCACCCAGATGTAGGTGGAGATGCCGGTGTTCATGAACATATCGGTGGAAAGCTGGATGATGCAGTCCAGCCAGTCGTTTTCCAGAATATACTGCCGGATGTTGCTGGGACCGCTGCCGGCATCGCCGCTGAACAGGGGAGAGCCGTTCTGGATAATGGCCATCTTGCCCTTGTTTGCCAGCTTGGCAAGACCGTTCAGCACAAAAAGCTGCTGACCATCGCTGATCTTGGGCAGACCGGGCGCAAAACGCCCCATCTCGCCCCGGGCGGCTTCGGCTTCCACCGCTTTCTGCTCCCGCTTCCAGTCGATGCCGAAGGGCGGGTTGGAGATGATGTACTGGAAGGTGAACCCGGGGAACTGATCCTCCGACAAAGTATCACCGAACCGCATATTGTTGGGGTCGCCGCCGCGGATCATCATGTCCGCCTTGGCGATGGCAAAGGTGGAGGGGTTGAACTCCTGCCCGAAGCAGGTCACCTCAATGTCGCTGTTCAGCTCGTGGATGCGCTCCTCCATGCAACTGAGCATCTGGCTGGTTCCCATGGCCATATCGTAAACGGTCATGCTGCTGGTATCGAGGTCGGCTTCGGACAGCAGCAGGTCGGTCATCAGGTAGATGATGTCCCGGCTGGTGAAGTGGGCTCCGGCTTCCTCGCCAAAGCTCTCGGAGAACCGCCGCACCAAGTCCTCAAAGATATAGCCGCAGTCCACGGCACTGATCTTGTCCGGGCCAAGATAGCCCTTCTCAGAGCCGAACTCCTTGATAACGAGGTAGAGGGTGTTGCTCTCCACCATCCGCTTGA
>ERZ1673748.778-NODE-778-length-38352-cov-14.418101_pt1 | contig 38352 bp, 31 predicted proteins | sample MGYA00580196_ERZ1673748 | MGnify/ENA primary metagenome ERZ1673748 (study PRJEB41218, sample SAMN15661796) | gut metagenome | host: Homo sapiens | place: Canada: London | collected 2015-08-20/2019-03-30 | study: EMG produced TPA metagenomics assembly of...
CGTTACCGCCGCCGTTTGAATCGCCGTTGCCGTTGCCGGTCGAATCGCCATTACCACCGGTTGAGCCACCATTGTTATTGCCACCGGTCGAACCACCACCGTTCACACCGTTTCCAGAGCCCGGACCAAATTGCCACGTATATGTGTAACGCCGGTTCGTAGTGCCGTTATTGGTATTCGAATTGGTATTCGACTGGGCATTGGCCGCAGTTTGCTCCGCCACAGACTTGTTTACGCCGTCAGAAGTCGAGGAAATCACCTTCGAAGCGTTCTGCATGGCCGCAACATCGGTGCTTTTGCCATCGAGGAGTTTCTGGGCAGCGTCAATCGCCTTGGCAAGCGCGTCACGTGTCGACTCGTCCGCAACCTGGCCTGCAGAACCGTCAAGCAACGTCTTTGCGTCGGCAATGGCCTTCTGCAATGCGGCAGTCGTCTTATTCACTTCCAAAGCTCGCTTGCTGGCGTCCACAGCTGTGGCTGCTGCGGTAACGGCCTTGGTCTGTTCTTTGATATTGCTGATCTGCTTGCTCATGCTACGGGCGTGCGCACGCAGTGTGGTTTCGGACAGCAGCACCGAACATCCGCCGACCGTCTTGAGGTTTTGCGCCTTGGTCACGGCCTGAGTGAGCTGGTCGATTGTGGCGGCATCCGCCACCTGGTTTGCCGCAGTGCCCTGCAGACTAGTTGCCTGTTCGATGGCGTTTTGCAGTTTTTCGTTGGCTTTGGAGTATTTGGATTTCGCCTTCTCACATACCACCACTGCCGCACGCTGTTCTTTCGAATTGATACGATTGCGTACCACGATGACACCGGCAATAGCAACCGCCACTGCCGCAATCGCAGCGACAATGGCAATAATCTTTCGCTTGTCCGCAGACGGCTCTTTCGGTGCGACCGGAATGGTTTTCAGCGGATCATGTTCCGGATCTTCCGCGGCCAGCTCCTCTAGGTCGGTTATGCCACCTGATGTATCAAAGGCCTGAGTCGCTTCGACGTCCTGTTCATCTGTCGAAGAGACGAGGGGTGGCAAAGTGGCGGTTTCCTCGGCATCGGCTGGTGCAACCGCATCATCGAAATCGACGGTATCGAGCGGCATACTGGGTATATCCGCGATTGTTGGCGCAGCCGAAACCGGCTGTTCCGTTTGCGCAGGTACGGAGGAAGCGATGGTGCGGGGCTCAGCAAGCGGGGTCTCATCCGCACCATCGGCTTCTTCCGAATCGGTAGGCTGCAATTTGGGGAAGGTCAGCGGAGGAATATCCCAGCTGGTGTCCACCACATCCCGAGATATGTTGGACAAAATACCGTTCATAGACCGGGAATTATCGTTCTCAGTTGCCATACACCCCTCATTCCGTGAAGAAGGGAACCATCAGTGCCGCTTCTTCCCCTTCGCGCGATGGCTGCTGCGCGGCGCACCATCCTCATAGTAATAGTAATAATTGGAATGCGTATTGGTCTTCTTCGGATCTGCACGATTGAAGATGAAGCCAAGCACCGGCACCTGCGCGGTGGCGAGCGTGTCGGCCGCCTCCTGCAGGGACTTCTTCTCGCACACGTTGCGGCTGACCACCAGCAGAAGGCCCTTGGCCCAACGGCCGAATACCGCGCCATCGTTGGACACCGTCAACGGGGCGGTATCAATAATCACGTAATCGTATTGGGTGAGCGCCTGCTCCACCATGAGCTTCATGGTTTCGGAGCTCAGCAGCACGCCAGCGTTCGCCGGCCTCTTGCCGCCAGGCAGAATGTGCAGGTTCGGCTTCCAGTAGCTCTGCACCACGTCCTTCGGGCCCATCTGTCCGGACAGCACGTGCGCCAGACCGGCGGCACCTTCAATGCCCAAGTGGTGAGCAACGGACGGGTGGCGGAGATCAGCGTCGATAAGCAGTACTTTCGCACCATCTTCAGCAAGGGCCACCGCAGTGTTGATAGCCATGGTGGTCTTGCCTTCGGACGGCTGCGCAGACGTGATGACAAGCAGCTGGCCCACGCCTTCGGTGCGGTCGGTCTGCAGGAAGTCGATATTCGTGTGAATACGGCGGAATTCCTCGGCAATAGCGCCGTTAGGCTGGCTCACCAGCACCGGACGCTTATCATCAAGCGAAGCGTCCATCGGAACGGAGCCAAGAGAAGATGCTCGAACGATGCTACGCACATCGGAAGTCTCTTCAACCTTAGTGTTGAGGAGGTCCTTGATGAGTGCGGCGAACACGCCGATGATGATGCCGAGCACCACACCGACAGCCAAATACAGGGCAGTCTTCGGCGAAGACTTAGACGTCGGGACCTGTGCCTTCTGCACGATGGAAAGCTTCACCGGGGACTTATCTCCGGAGTACAGGTCGCTTTCAATGACGTTCTTCAGCGATTCGGCAACGGAATTGGCGATGTCCGCGGCCTGCTTCGGATCTCCATCCACCACGGCAATGTTAACGAATGCGGTGTTAGTCGGATTGGTGACGGTGACCTGGCCGGCAAGATCCGTCACGGTTTCATCCAAGCCAAGATCATCAATAACCGGCTTGAGCACCTTCGAAGTGGTGGCAAGCGTCGGGTATGAAGTGATCTGGTTGGAAATGTAGCTGCCGCCAGCGGACTGCTGGTTAATGTCGACACCATTTTGAGAAGCATTGTAAGTAGCCATGGTCTGAGCCGTAGCCGTATACTTCGCCGGAGCGAGGAAGGTATAGGCGCTCACGCCTGCCACCACCACCACGAATGCGATGATCGCGGTGACCAGATGCTTACGAATGATTTTGAACAGATCCATCAGAGTGATGCCGTCATCCGCTTCCTCAACTACCCCTTGCAGTGCGGTAGGCTGCTGCACATTAGCGTTCTCTACAGAAGTCACTGAACTTCCCCATCTCACGTTGACAATATCCTTTCCAAGGATAATCTTCCCCCTCGAACTATTCGGGCCCTACCGGGAGAACGACAAGGCAAGCTGGAAGAATACGCTGTCCCGTCAGCAAGGCGTGTATGTAATTACCAATACCGATAACGGGAAACTGTATGTGGGAAGCGCCACCGGAAGGAACGGCATATACCAGCGTTTGCAGGACTACATCCGCGATGGTCACGGAAACGATACGGGGCTGATTGCCATTGTGAAACAGCACGGGTTGGAGTACGTGCAGACGCATTTCCGCTACACGCTTCTGGAACATTACGACTTCACCGTGCCTAAAGACGTTGTGCTCGCCAGGGAATCCTATTGGAAGGAGGCTCTGGATACGCGCAAGCATGGGTATAACGGTAACTAGATATCTCCAATACGGCAACAATAAGCACAATGAAACCACCGCCTTTAGCAGAAAATTGCAAAATGAGTGTATTTCTGAATATAATCTTAGTATCAAAGGAGCAAAATATACTTACGAGGCAACCCGATGCTGATTGATTTTAGTTTTTCGAACTTCAGGAGTTTCCGAGACGAGCAGTCTTTCTCCATGACTCGCGAAAAACGGTTCATGGAATCTGATGAGTCTCTCCATTCTCCAATCGCAGCCATATACGGCGCCAATGCATCGGGAAAGTCCAATTTTCTGAAGGCATTGCGCGCTATGCGCAACATGGTGGTAAATAGCTACAGCCAAGGGGATGCAAGCAGTCCTATTCCCAGGGAACCTTTTCTGTTACGAAAGGATCCTTTCTCGCATTCGTCCATGTTCTTCCTTGCATTCATCGCGAACGATGGACTGAAATACCAGTATTGGTTCCGCTATGACAATGAACGGATTCTTGAGGAAGATCTCATCTTCTTCAAAAAACTGCAAGGACGTTTTTCCACGCACTCCTCTCTGCTGTTTTCCCGTTCCTCAACGGATGGGGTGAAATTCGGTCCTTCCTTCAAAGGACCTCGCTCACAAGTACGCAAGACCATAGAACTCAGGCCGAATGCACTTCTGCTTTCCGCAGCCGCAGCTGCCGGTATTGAGTCCATTCGGCCGGCATTTTCATTCTTCCAAAGTGGCATAGCCTATTACGAAGCAAGCGCTTTCGAACAGGAGCAGCCTACGCTGTTGGATGAGTTCAAGAAAGAGACACCGCTTTCGAAACATCTGGCCACATTGATTAGGTATGCAGACTTCGGCATCAGTGACGTGAAAAGCGTTCCTGTGGACGTCCCACCGGATCTCTGGGCTCAGTTCAAGGAAGAGATGCATAAGCAACTCGGCATGGATGAGAACAAAGTGGATGAGACATTCAATGTCAAGAACGCTTCCCAGCTGATGTTCACTCATACCGGCGAATCATCTTCCGCAGGATTCGGTCCTGATGATGAGTCCAGGGGCACCGTTGCTGCGCTGTCATTCTTCTCGCTTGCTCTTCGCCAGCTGTCGAAGCAGTCGGTGACGCTTATCGACGAGATCGATACCAGTCTGCATCCGGCTCTGGTGAAGGAGCTGGTGGCGCTGTATGCCGACGCGGAAACGAATCCTCACGGTTCCCAGCTTATTTTCACGACTCATGACGTGTCGCTGATCAATCAGTCCGGTTCGGCAAAGCGTTTACTGGCACCAGATCAGATCTGGCTTGTGGAAAAGAACAAGGAAGGCGTTTCGGAATTGTTCCCGGTGACCAATCTGGGTATTCGGAATATGGAAAACATCGGCAAGAACTATCTCAACGGCGTGTACGGCGCCATACCACGGCCTGATTTTCATACCGCTTTCGCCCAGATCGTGAATGTGGTTGATGCCTGATGTCGAAAAAGCGAAACGTTCCTGCACATGGACGTAAAGCCGCACGGTCGCGCCGACCGCGCAAGAGACGCTTTCTTGTCGTGGCCGGCGGAGCAGTCACTGAGAAACAGTATTTCAAGCAGCTTGAGTCCCTATACGATGTCATCATTGACTATCAACAGAAGAACAACAGCCCTAAGCAGCTCGCGAAGCTCGCTGTTAAGTTGAAGAGGGAAGACAAGCGAGATACTTCTACAGATTGTTATGAACGAATCTGGGTGGTGGTCGATGTTGACGATTTTCACGACCACGGCGAAGCAGCGAGAATCTGCAATGACAATGGAATCGAACTCATCATTTCCAATCCTTGCTTCGAGGTCTGGCTGCTCGACTATGTGACGGCTTGCCCGTCAAGCTATACACTGACACCTGATGTCGAGTCAGCTGCAGCAGAAGCTAAAGTTGTCGGCGGAAACCGTAACAAATACATCAACACCGAGCTCATTGACAAAGAACATCTCGATGCCGCCATACGCAATGCAGCCCGGCACAATACAACGGAAAACCGCCAGGGGCGTAACAGACTCGCGCCTAATCATGAGCAGGAATACGCCCCTTGGACCGATATGCCAAAAGTAATCGAAGTACTGCAACAAGCTTCAGATAACAGCAAGTAACAGCTCGCCCATGGCATGAGCAAGGAACTTTGTTGCTGTTGTCTTCCCGTGCATGATACATAAGACCATTCATTCAGCGAGAGTACAAACCCCACGAACCGATGTTAAGTCAGATTGCTGGTCTCCGCACAAGACCTGCTTTGAAGCATTGGATTAGAAACACTGCGGAATAAACGGCCGCCTGAGCCTTCTCCTTAGAGACCACTCCAGAATCCGGACCGCCGTGACGGTCGGGCTGACTGTTCATCAGACCACTCATAAGTAATTGGATGACACCGCCAGGAACATTGTTTTCTTCCCGCGCCTCGATCTGGAATTCCCAATGTTGATCCCGCATGACCTGCGACGCCTTACTCAGGGTCGATTTCTTGTTTTTTGGCTCCACTATGGGCAAAGCTATTGATTCGACGGCTTTGATGGCGGTCGAATACGCGGCAGAATAGTTCGGCTCACGCCCGAAAGTATAATGCCATGCTTCAGAAAGCAATTTCCCATATCCGCTCGATGAATCCATGACATCATCCGCCATCTGCTGCATGGCTGGATCCACGCGCTCTTCCAGCCCGCAAATCGAATTCCGCTCCCCCACCTTCCATTTGGAACCAGACTCCTCAAGAATGATATCGAGATTTTGAATATGAGAATGGAATTCCTCACTAGGAGGGAAGACATATTGCTCATCTTTTATGGCTTCATCCAATTTCATAAGCAGGAAATCTACATATTGAAGGCCGATTGAGTCTGAGTGTTGACTAATCCTGAAATACCTCGCCGTGTCAGCATCGTAGAGACGGGATTCCTGCTTGGTCCGACGATCAAACTCATTAATTAAGTTATGTCGTTCGTCCAGATCAATATACATAGCATCATATTCCGAAAAGGCATCGTTGCATAAAAGCAACTCCGCCTGCGTCATCCAATCAATAAGACTGTTCTTCATATAGTCCGGGACACCGCCCACCAGCGCCGACGACATTCCCTCTTCCATACCAAATGGCACCCAGCCCATCTTCCCCTCCTCCATATACGCATATGGATAAATGACCTGATTTTTCATTGATGGAAATGACTTATCTCACCCTCTACAGGACATTCCTCAAAGACACGCCACCCCTGCGAAGCCATTCATATCGCAAAACCTAGGTGGAAACGTCATGTGCCTTCCGACTCAAGTGATTGCCAGTTCTCCGGCGGCAAATCGAGCTTGAGATATTCATACGGGTTCGTTTTGATTTCGGAAAGGATGCCCTTGGCATCACGAATCCAGTCGTTGCCTTTGTTGTCTCGAAAAGCAATGGCCGATTCGACACGGGCATGCATCCCTTCGCCAGGATAGGGAACATATGCCGTGAATTTTCCCGGAGGGACCGTACCGATACAAGTAGTGAAATCCGTTCCACTCAGGTAGTCGGAACCGGCCCCTTGATATGCTCCGGAAGTGAGCACGACATCATAAATCGGCTGATCATGATCTTTCGTGTAGTTATACGATGCAAAAGCAATGATGATAGAAGCAGCGGAAATAATAACTGTAAGAAAGTCGGCAACGTTATTAAGCCCTGGATGCTCAGTACTCAAGAAAGTTTTCAAGAAACCCCACACATCCTTGACCGTTTCCTTAACCTTTTGCCAAATACAGCATATACACATATCCCTCAAAATACGCGCCGCATCGAGATATCTATAAAAAATCAGGAAGCATCCTTGAGATGGATATCTCTCGAAAATAAATTCTTTTTGGTTGGGGACGAGCATGATCTCGCCGTCGGCAATACCCTTGAGATGCTGGCCGTAGGGGCTTTTGCAGTAACGCTCGGCTGACTCCATGAGCTGCTCGCGCGTGATCCAACCGTTCTCGAAGGCGATCTCCTCCACGAACGCGGTCGGCGGACCTTGCAACAATATAAACGCAAGGCGAGCAGAACGCGCTACCTCGAATCTATAATGTTTCTTCTTCACCCTTATTAATCAATGTTTTATACTCTTCAATCAGCGTATCCACAATTTTCGGAATATCCGTCCATGGCGCATAATCCCCGCTAGAGGGTCTGCTGTCTCGTATTCGACGATGTTGCTCACTCATATGCTTTTGTGCATTTTTAGCCGCCGTGGCATACTGCTCGACTATCGCTTCCTGGCGAATGTGCTTAGGATTATTCCGATTCCGGCTCATATCAATCAGTCCAAGTCTTTTCGCAAGCTTCTCGCATTCCGAAGTCTGAGTGTATGACAGAGGACATGACTGCTTGTGATCAATCAGCCACACGTCAAAGCACGGATTGGAGATGATTACTTCGACACCGCTTTGACGTCCTTTGTCTACAGCAGCACGCAGTTTATCACCGTTTTTGCCGAAATCGTCCACATCCGTCACCGCCCACACTACTGCGAACGGATCATATGACTCTTTCTTCGCATCTTTCTTATCTTCGTACAACAGCTTCGCCGCATCATCTACAAGAGTTTTGGGATCGACTCCGTCTGCTTCCACACGAACCGGATCATCCACTTCGCCGCTTTTAATTCGAAGGTTCTTTACATAGTCTCCAAACAAATGCCGTCTGACATATTGGAAGTATTCCACTTCTGTGACAATGCCTCCACTGTAGATGAGGAACCGTTTGTTTCTCGGCTTTAATTTCCCCCGGTGCCCGGCATTTGGCTTGTGTACCACTATTCCTCCCTTCAGACGTTATTCATTCATCCCGTTGCCAACGCGCAACTATCTATGTGCACTATGCCCACATATCAGCGTTGGGATTCTTTTCCGGCGTTTTTGACATTGTCGAAATGCTCTTTCACTGTCGCATACAGATTCGGCTGTGCAAGACCTCCATATACGCCATGACGGTAGTTCTTCCCAAAATTCTCCTTGGAGTTCGGGTCCCAATCCATCAGCCAATTCAACGTAGATTCACCTGTATTGGGGTCTTTCTTCACGATCCATATCTGATCTCGGTCCAATACCCGGTCGTCGGTACCCGACGCACTGATCAACGTCTCGTTATGCGTAGTAAAGATCAGCTGCGAGTTGTTAGGATTCGTTGCCGGATCCTTATACAATTTGATGATTTCAGAGAACAGACTCGTACTGATGCTGACATCCGGCTCATCAAGTAATGTGATCGAAGATCGCTCCAGCGAATCAAGCACCCAGTCGAACAGCAACATCACGTTTTTGGTACCTTGCGATTCCCACTGTTCCGAAAGCTGACGGATCACGCCCCTCCCCTGATGACTGAACAGTACGCGGGGCATAAAAAACTCGGAGGAAGGTGATGAGCTAGAGGAATCGCCCAGTGGCTCATCGCCTGTTGGAACCGAACTTCCTGAGATTCCGCTTTCCGCCAGTTTTCGCAGTTCTTCCAGCAATTCTTCCGGAACGTCTTTTTCTTCGAAATCGACATCGGTTATACCGAGGTCGGCCACTCTGATCAGTTTCGACAGCAACAATGCCCGACTTGGATTCTTGCGGATTCGATGCACAAAAACTCCGAAGGAATTATCAAAATCTACGGCGGGATAGCACTGGATGCCATTTGCGATAATGTCATACGCAGGCATCACACTTGTAATGTTCAGTGCCGCCGCGGCCGAAAGGAGAAGCGCGTTCTCCCGAACAAGGTGGGCAATCTTTCCTATGTTGTGGAATTGGGCGCCAATCTTGGTCTTCTTTCCGTCTTCACGTTCGAATATCACAGTGCGCCGATTAGTTTCGGAACGGAACATCCATAGCACTTCCTCCCGCACCTTTTGAGCATCGATACTGAACCAGTATTGGTAGCGGTTTTCATCTTTGGCAATGAATTCGATATAGAACGTCGATGGCTGTTTTGCGCTTTCGTTGTCCAACAAAAAAGGCTGTGTATTGATGCCTTCGCGAGGCGCAAAACTGTTGCGCACAAAGTTAGAGAAAAAATTCATGCATTTGAGTAGGTTCGACTTGCCGGCAGCATTATCACCATAAATGACGGCAATAGGCGAAATCTTGGTCTGCGCATCTTGCCCATTTTGAGTGCTGTGCTTACCCTTGCGGAGTAAGGTAAATTCCTGCTCGTTCTTAAAACTCAGACAATTTTCAACAGTGAAGTTGAGCAGCATTCATTCCGCTCCTTGGTTTTCCGTTTTTCTCTATTGTAATGACATACTACATGAAACTCAGCAAATCTCAATCTTCAGACCTCTTTCTAATCTTTATTGTCAATAATTACACCTGAAACTATATAGATGCACAGCCACATCACTACGCATGCCAAGGAGACCTAGGCTGATCGAAAGGCAGATAGACGATTAGATTGGCCTCGTGTCCCAAGAATCGTTAAAACTATGATGCTCTCAGATATGGCTCTGTCTCTCAATTTCAAATTGCAGTTTTTGTTTTAGCGAATGAAAACCGTACATGACACTCGCCATACCCTTTTGCCCTCTTAACATCAGAGCCGGAATCCGAAAGTACACAAGATCTCAGTTGATATCTGGTTCACTGTTCAATGGAATAAAAAGGGGTATATTATACGAACATAGGTGCAGTACGTTAAAAAGGATGGCTGTATGCTGGAATGATTCTTGGCAAAAAATGTCGATGCCATTACTGAAAAGATACGCTGTAGATAAAGAGTTTTTATGCTTTTCAGAGCAAAGAGGCTCCGAAAAACGCATGGAGGGTTTAAAAAAACATGACGTACAAAATTACAGCATCCGAGCGTACAAGCGCTTCCGCAAGCGAAATGGAAACAAAGGCTATGCTGTATCTTTTTTGCGATGATGACGAAGGCAAAATCCACGGCTTCGCCATCGATTTTTTTAATGATGTAACAGGCGTAGATAGAAACGCCTTACATCTCTATGACATTCAGTCAAAAGGAAATGACGCTGGACCTGCTGATCTCGGCAGAGAAATGGTCACTCTTTTCAAAAACTATGTAAGCGAATTTAAAGATTATTTTGTCGAACGAATTCTATTTGTACGTAGAATCAGGCAATCGGTCATCAATAATAAAGATCTTACAAAATTCCAATATGCAGATATGGACGAATCCGCCCAACAAAAATTACGCAAAAGCCTGATTAATTCCTGCAAGGAAAAACTTATGTTCCAAACAATGCAGTCACCGATACCAATATTGACTCTTTCCTCAATAAAGTCGATATAGTAGTCAGCAAAAAGAATGGGAGTGATTATATTCGCCCCCTAATCCACACAATTAAACCTCTTACCGTTACAGAACATGATCTGAGCGCAATTTTTAACGAAATACGCAAAAAACAACTAGGCCTCAAATCTTTTCACAAAGTCGAGGGTATAGAAATAAAATCCCCTTCTGCCGCTTATACTTATGGAAGAGTAATGCAGTGTTCAGATATTGAACTAATGATTCTTTCTAGATTGATTAACAAAAATCCCATTACGGCAGGGGTACCAACACCGTTCATCCGCATATTCAATAGCTTTGAACCGGATTGCGCAAAAGGAATAATCCGTAAATGCCAAAATGCTCTCGCAAAGCAAATGTTCACCAAACGTGAGGCACAAGCTTTTTGGAATTTATTTGGAATGATTGTAAAAATAATCAAAAACAATCCAAATCTGGAAGTCGAAGACATCTATCAAAAGATAGACGAAAAAACATTAGAGGCCTGTCAGGAGCTCGACACTTTGTCTCACCAGTATTTTATCGCACTTGTAAAAGAAAGACTAGAGAATGATTAAGATAAAAGCAGTTTATATTGGCGATGCCACCGAATCTTTCGTTGAACGAAATTTCTCCGATGGCATTAACGTCATATATAGCATGGATAACAATAGAGGCAAGACCGTTTTAATGCAGGGAATTATGTATACGCTTGGTGCTCTACCTACATTTCCCAGCAGCTTTCCTTACCGTGACTATATTTATATTGCAGATCTTAATATTAACAATAAAAATATATCAATTTTAAGATATAAGAACAGTTTTGCCGTTAAAACAAATGGTAGATTTGATTTATTTGAAAGCGTTGCCGAATTTTCAAAATATTGGAATAAGACAATCTGTCCTCTTCCCAATATCGTAAAGGAAGGACACCTCATTCCTGTAGGCCTTGAATTATATACGCAGATTGCTTTTGTGTCACAAGATTCTAAATCATCAGCCAAAATACAAGCAGGCCGATTTAATAAAAAAGATTTTCTTGAGATGTTGTATGCGATTAAAGGACTTGATAGGCAAGAACTGGACTCGATACATGAACAGGATTTGAAACGCCGGCGGGATGAGTTAAAAGGCATAATAAAAATTCGACGGAAAGAAGCAACTGTTCTCAACGAACGAGGAACAGCCATGTCTATGGTCAGCGCCGCAGTTGATAACCGTGATACAAAAGAACTGATTGAAGAACTTGAAAAGGCTCGAATCGATGTTGCCAATCTAAAAAAACGCAGATCGCGACTACTAGACAGTTTAGAAAATAGTCGTGAAACTCTTGATGAACTCCTCTCGCTTCGCCTTGATACCCCTAAAGGCGAATTAGTTTGTTTTGACTGCGGCTCAACACACATAGGCTATCGCATGCCTTCATCAGAACCGTTATTCGACGTGACAACCCCAAATATGAGAACGCAAATTATTGATTCCCTCAAAGAAAGAATTGAATCAATCAATTTCGACCTTGAAAATAATGAGCGTGAACTACGAAAAGCTCAACGACACTTAGGAGAGCTTCTATCCAAAAATGACGACTTCAGTTTGACCGATCTCGTCGCCTGCAAGGATATGTTCCTCGACGTCAAAGAAATAGATAGAGAAATTCAAGATGCGCAACAAGAAATTAATGAAATTGATAACATGCTTAAAATTAAAAAGGGTCTCACAAATAAGCTAAAAGAACGCCGACGCGAGTTCTACGAAGATCTCATTTCCGAAATGAATCATGTACGCCAAATGATATCCGGAAACAATCAGTCAATTCCTTACACCGCTCTATTTAGCACTAGTACAAATGTATTTTCTGGAAGCGATGAGACTATTTATTTCGCCTCCAGAGAATATGCACTTTCAAAAGTACTAGATCATGGAATGCCGTTGCTCATTGACTCATTTCGAGAAGAAGATCTATCGACAATGAGAGAAAACCGTATGCTCGATTTATTCGCTGAACTTCCAAACCAGATGATTCTCACTACAACAGTTAAACATGAAGAAGGAAAAGAAAAATATGAATCTGATAAACGAGTACATGCTATCGACTATTCCAATCATGAAGTTGAAAAAATTCTGAATTCCTCATATAACGAATCTTTTATCGCCAAAGTTCGTGAATTCGGTATTGTTCTTCCGCAATGAAACTAAGTGGATTTCCAAGTGCTTTTTTACTTGATCTTCTTCTCATCCATTGAAGACCAGTTTTTAGCACTCAAATACGATGAGACCGATGAATAGCCATCGATAGCAGAAGTCCGTGCGACCGACAGAAAGTTGGTGCACGGACTTTTGGGTTGTACGGACAGCGGGCCGCTGAAAGACGGATGTCCCGGAACGCCCGTCACGAGGACAGGATTTCGGATACGAGCCTCGGAAAACAGGCCACTGTCAGTTCTTCTGGTTGGGGACGAGCATGATTTCGCCGTCGGCTATGGGTAGTGCCCGAAGGTTTGCGCACTTAGGGTCGTGCCCGTCCATGGGACGATGATCAGTTCGCTTCCTGCAGGTTGTCATCGAGCCGGGACATGTCGAGGTAGCGGCGCGTGCTCCATTCGTTCGCGGTGACGTACCTGATTCTGGCGCAGATGAGCATCAACGCGCTGTTGCCGTCCGGGAAACTGCCGACGACGCGCGTGCGACGCCGGATCTCCCGGTTCAGCCGTTCGATCATGTTGTTCGTGCGGATCCTCCTGCGGTGCTCCGTCGGGAATTCCGGCAAAAGGTAGGCGGTCGTCTCCCCGATGCCCTCGCGCAGGCAGCCGGCCGCCGCCTTGAGCTTCCTGGACTCCATCTCCGCGGCGACCGTCCCGGCCTTGGCGAGGGCGGATTCGCGGGACTCCATGGCGAATATCGCCTTCAGGGCCGCGGACGCCCAATCCCGGTGGTTGGGCTGTGTTTCTGCAAGTTGGCGTCCACAGTAGGAGCTGGTGCCGTTTTGTTGGACTCGTCATTGATTCCATCACCACCAATCATGCCACAAGACCGAGCCTGCGTCGACGCTCCATGATGCCCGTGTCCGAACTCCGTCTTGATCCTCTTGTCCCGGTACCAGACCATGTAGCCGTCCAGCATGTTTATGAACCCGTCCATCGAGACGCCCGCGAAGCTGCGCTTGTGGAAGAACTCCTGCTTGAGACGGCCGAAGAACCCCTCCGCGGCCGCGTTGTCCGGACTGCATCCCTTCGCGCTCATCGAACGCGTCAGACCATGCTCCTTGCAGATGCGGATCCACTCGGGCCACCGGTAGTGGCAGCCGCGGTCGGAATGGATGATCGGCTTCTCCCCGTCCCCGAGCGTGGAGCACGCGCCGGCGAGCATGCCGTTGGCCAACGCCGCGGTCGGAATGGATGATTGGTTTCTCCCCGTCCCCGAGCGTGGAGCACGCGTCGGCGGGCATGCCGTTGGCCAATGCCGCGTTCGGGCTGGTGCCGATCGTCCACGCGACCGGAAGCCCGTCGTAGCAGTCGATCACGGGCGACAGATAGGCCTTGCCCGCGGGAATCGAGAACTCCGTGAGGTCCGTGACCCACAGCATGTTCGGACGCTCGGCGTGGAAGTCGCGGTTCACCAGGTTCTTCGGGGCTTTGGTGAGCTCGCCCTTGTACGAGCTGTACCGCTTCGCGCTCTTGAACAGGGGCGCCAGGCCATGCCTGGCCGTCAGCCGCATGACCCGTTTCGCCGATACCCTGACGCCCATGCCCTTCAGCTCCAGGTGGATCCGCTTGTACCCGTACCTGCGCTTGCTGTTCTCGAACGCCTCCTCGACCAAGGGCAGCAGCCACGCGTCCTTGTCCGGTCTGTCCATGGCCTTGATCTGGTAGTGGTATGTGCTGCGCGCGATGCCGACCATGGGCAGCAGTCTTCCGGCGGTCACGCCGAGCTTCTCACTGGTCTGTTTGACGAGGATGGCCTTCTCTCGGTTGGTCAGGTTTTCCGGGACTGCGCCCGGCTCTTTTCCCAACAGCTCGATCACGCCCTTCCGGATCGCGATCTCGATGTCCAGTTCCCTCTTCTCCCGCCGCTGCCGCTCGACGTCGGCGTCCAGCCCGTCCAGACGGGCACGCGTCTCCGCCAGCCTCTTCTCCAGCGCCGCCACCGCGTCCGCCAGGCCGGCCGCGTCCCGCGGGCCGGCGGCGGCCGGCGGCATGGCCGCCGGCGTAGAGGGCTCCGCGCCGGTCTTTCCCTCCCCGGCCGTCGAGGGCTTCTCTCCAGGTGTCTTCGTCACGTGCGTCTCCTTGGATCCGGCGAGCATCTGCCGTTTCCAGTTTCTCACGACGGACGCCTCCACGCCCAGTTCGGCGGCCGCCTCGCGTGATTTCAGCCGTCCGGACGCGACCGCGGCCACCGCCTTCCGCTTCAGTTCCTCGGGAACCGGGCCGTGCCTCAGCTTGCGTCGGCCGGGGGCGAGCTCGTCGATCCACGCGGTGAGCAGCTCATGGCTTTTCGGATAGCCGAGCGCGCGCATGGTGCGTTTCAGACGCCTGCCGTGTCCGAGGTAATGGTCCACCGCGGCCCGTTTCTGCTCGTCCGTGTACCGCCGGTACCGTTTCCCGCGAGTGGACTGTCTTCCGGTGCGTTCCTCCTCGAGGCGTTCCCGGTACCACACCGGCAGCATCCCCCTGCTGGGATAGCCGAGTTCGTGTATCACGTCCGCGGCGCAGCGCTCGTATCTGACGTACAGGTCCACGGCCCTGTCACGCTGCTCTTTGCTGTACTTCGCCATAAGGGGGTTCTCCTCCCGGTCGGGAAGTCCAAGAAAACGTCACCACCTCGTTCGGACTGAATCGACGCGCCATTCTGGGCTACTTCAATTTGACAAAACACAGGCCGCGCGTGATCCAACCGTTCTCGAAGGCGATCTCCTCCACGATCGCGATCGGCAGACCCTGCGCACGCTGCACGGTACGCACGAACTCACCCGCCTCGAACAAAGAATCCATCGTGCCGGTATCCAACCACGCGTAACCACGACCCAACGTACGCACGTTCAGCATGCCCGCATCCAAATACATACGGTTCAAGTCAGTGATCTCCAACTCGCCACGCGCACTCGGCTTCACCCGCTTGGCGTATTCGACCACGTGCTCGTCGTAGAAATACAGGCCGGTCACCGCGTAATGCGACTTCGGCTTCGCAGGCTTCTCCTCGATGGACACGGCCTTCCTGTCCTCGTCGAACTCGACCACGCCATACCGTTCCGGATCGTCGACATAATAGCCGAACACGCTCGCGCCCTCGCCGGACTCGGCCTTCGCGACCGCGCCACGCAGAGTCGCGCCCAGACCGTTGCCGTAGAAGATGTTGTCGCCCAACACCAGCGCGCACGGCTCGCCCGCGATGAACTCCTCACCCAACAGGAACGCCTGAGCCAACCCGTCCGGGCTGGGCTGCACCTTGTACGAGAACCGCACCCCGTAATGCGAACCATCACCCAGGAGCCGCTCGAAGTTCGGCAGATCCTTCGGCGTGCTGATGATCAGGATGTCACGAATCCCGGCCATCATCAGCGCACTCAGCGGAATATGACGCATCGGCATGTCCAATGTCTCGGCATTCCAACAATATAATTCCATCACTCCTCACGAAATTGGCATACGCCAGAAACCAAGCCCCACCCAGCCGGTGAAACGCACAGCAAACACTCATATCGGCAAAACGATTCCCATCAAGCAACATAGACAGTGCAATAGAGACCGCGTCTTCGAGACACGGTCAAACAAATCACTCGTGCGTTTTGAGACGATAGTGCTTCTTGCCACAATGAAAAAGCAATCCCATATCGACGTGCATTTAAACTAACGAGCTACAACCTTGCACAATGCAAGCCAACCACTAAAACAACTTACGAGAAATGAATACTCTTAATCTTGGGAACGGGAGCACTCCCCTCACGCAGTCGTTCCACCCCCGTAGAATTTTCGGGAGAGAGACGGACCAGGAGAAAGAAGTATGATGGACGAAAACAGCCAGAGCACAAGCACGAGCGGCAGCGGCGTACACGTCAGACAAGCCGCGCCGGCACACTCCAGAAATTCAAATGGGGGGGTGCAGGAATTCCAGCATCGAGCTGCTGCGCATCATCGCGATGTTCATGATCCTCATGCACCACTTCATCGTCCACAACGGCTATGACGTGCTGAAACTCCCCCTGGGACCGGAACGCATCTTCTTCCAGCTCGTGATGCAGGGCGGCGGTAAAGTCGGCGTCGTCATCTTCTTCTCCATCTCCGCTTGGTTCTTTCTCGACAAAGAGCAAACCATCAAATCCAACCTCAAACGCGTGTGGATCATGGAACGCGAACTCCTGTTCTGGAGCCTCATCCTCGTGGCGTTCTACCTCGTGTTCGACCGGACCGACCTCGGCATGAAACTCATGGTGAAGAGCATCGCGCCATTGAGCATGGGACTGTGGTGGTACGCCACCGCATACGCCATCTTCCTGGCGCTGCTCCCCTTCCTCTCCAGGGGACTGAAGGCGCTCGGACGCGAATATCACTTGGCGCTTGCTGCAACAGTACTGACAATCTGGGGACTGTTGAGTTTCATTCCTGGAGCGCAGTCGCTATCCGACAACGTTTTCGGCTTCATCTACGTGTTCATCCTCATCTCCGCGTACAAGTGGTATATGAAGCCGTTCACCACCAAACAGATATGGCTGCTGACCGGCATCGGATTCGGATTCTTCCTTCTCTACACCGTCGCATCCGCAACGCTGTCTCTGATGGGACATGATATGGGCATCTTCATCACCGGATCGTGGAAACTGCCCGTCGTCATGGTCGGCTTCGGCATGTTTCTGCTGTTCGACCGCGTCACCTTCCACAGCCGCGCCGTCAACCGGATCGCGCAATCCGCGTTCTCCGTATACCTCATCACCGACTACGCCGCCTCCGAGAAACTGCTTTGGGTACGATTGTTTAACCTGCAGAACCTCTACCAGCAGCCGTGGGCGATTCTGCTGATCCTCGGCATCCTGCTGGCGATCTACGCAATCTGCACTCTGCTTGATTTCATCCGCCAGGCACTGTTCGCCGTCACCATCGATAAGCGGCGTGGACGCTGGTTTGAGCTGCTGTGGGACAAGGCCTGTGAACGGAAAAACAGCCAGCTGCCCCCCGCTGACCGATTCAGCTAATACCCGATGAGTTCCCATTGCTATAGGAATCTGACCTTCCTTACCTATCTTTCATAATTCTGACATGTAAGAGATAAATCTTACATGTTAGAATTATGAAAGGTTATGAAAGGAAAGTGATGTTACCAGATCGGGAATCTCTGACTGTCGAATTCAAAAGCGAGCAGCGCCGCCCGCAATCAGACGATGAAATCGTAGATAACGTCGTTGCCCTCGCGAACACACAAGGCGGCACGCTCTATCTCGGAATCGAAGATAACGGCATAGTCACCGGCGTCTCCGAACAGCATTCCAATATCAATGGACTCGCGGCCTTCATATTCAACAAAACCGTACCGCAGCAGACCACCCGAATCGAGTCTTTTCACGAACATGGCTGCCAAGTGGTAGCAATAGAAGTAGATAACAGTCAGCAAATCGTATCCACAAGCAACGGCAAGACTCTGCAACGCCGGCTCAAAGCCGACGGCACTCCCGAAGTAGTGCCGTTATTCGTCTCGCAATTCATCAGCCGTCTCTCACAACAACGCAGTTACGATTACAGCGACATGCCAGCCCCAGGCGGCGAGCTCACAGATTTGGATACCGAAGCCCGGAACCAATTGCGCCAGCACATTCGCGAGACCAATACAAACAGTTCACTGCTGACTTTCGACGATACGGACTTCGACAGGGCTCTTGGACTGGTGTCCGGCAATGAGGGTGAAGAGCTTCCCACCATTGCCGGGTTATTGACCATTGGCACCACCGAAGCCATCAAGCGCTGCATACCCACAGCCTCAGCCACGTTCCAGGTCATGGAAGGTACGACACCGCGAATAAACACGGATCCATTTGTGCTGCCGCTGGTTGACATGTTCGGCAAAATCAGCGATTTGATACAACCATGGAACCCCGGCCACGAAATCATGAGCGGATTGATACATATGAACGTGCCGGATTTCGACCCTCAGGCTCTCCGCGAAGCCATGGTAAACGCGTTCTGCCATCGCGACTATGCACGGATCGGCAGCGTGCGGTTCATGATTGACACCGATGGCCTGACCATTTCCAACCCGGGCGGCTTCATCGAGGGCATAAGCGAAGACAACCTCCTGTCTGCACAGCCTAGATCGAGGAATCCCCGACTGGCCTTGATTCTGAAAACCGCTGGATATGCCGAGCAGACCGGACGCGGAGTGGATAAGATTTATATCGGCTCATTGGCCAATGGAGGCGCAATGCCCGATTATTCGCAATCCACCAGCACCGAGGTCAATTTGTTCATTCGCCGTGCCGTGCCAGACGAGTCGTTCATCAGGATGGTGTCCGAAGAAGAGAAGCGACGTGGCAGCAGTCTCTCGGTATGGGCACTTATCATACTTTCTTTGCTTAAAGAGCATCGTCGTCTGACTATGTCGCAGCTTCACGAGTTTTCCCGATTGGAAGAACGTCGGGTAGTTGGCGCAGTGGAGGATTTGGTGGAGGCTGGCGTTGTGGAGGCGTCCGGCAGCGGCATATCCCGTTCGTACATTCTGAGTTCCAAGGCGTACAAGGCAGACGATGCATTACCGGCATACGTCAGGCAGAACAATATCTCAGCGACACGTCAGCGAGGACTGGTACTTGAGCTAGCCGAAAAGAACGACGGCGAGGTGACATCTTCGGAAGTCATGGATTTATTGGGCTTGAGCTATATCAGCGCATACCGGCTACTTAAGAAGATGGAGGATGAGGGCAAACTGATGCATGAGGGCAAAGGACGTTCCTCGCGATATCTCATCGCGTAAACAGGATGTGCCAGCACCTGGAGATGGTGCCGCCAGCGAATGGCTGCGAAGCTACCTCCAAGAAAGCATCCGCCCCCCGTTTGGCCATATGGCCAGCATACCGGGAATCCTTTGCCAGCCAACGTTCCAGTCACTGCCTGGTCGGATAACCCAGGTGCTCGACCACCTGGGCCGTACCACCTGGGCCGTTGGCCTCGGCGTGGCGGAATACAGTTCCACCGCACGCTGTCGTTCTTCGGGACCGGACATACGAAGATTCTCTCATTCAGTCTCCAAGAAAACGCCAGCATCCCCTAATGCCCGAAAAGTTGCGCACTTTGGATCATGGCCGTCCATGGCGCGATGACCGGTTCGCTGCCTGTAGGGTGTCATCGAGCCGGGACATGTCGAGATAGCGGCGTGCGCTCCATTCGTTCGCTGTGACGTGCCTGATCCTCGCGCAGACGAGCATGAGGGCGCTGTTGCCGTCCGGGAAGCTGCCCACGACGCGCGTGCGCCGCCGGATCTCCCGGTTGAGCCGTTCGATCATGTTGCTGGTGCGTATCCTCCTGCGGTGCCCGTCCGGGAACTCCGGCAGCAGGTACGTGGTCGTCTCGCCGACCCCCCCCGCGCAGGCAGTCGGCCGCGGCCTTCAGCCTCCCGCCTTCCATCTCCGCGGCGACCTGTTCGGCCTTGGCGAGGGCCGTCTCCCGGGATTCCATGGCGAACACGGCCCTCAACGCCGCGGAAGCCCAATCCCTGTGGCTTGGCGGCGTCTTCGAAAGCACGTTGCGCATGAAGTGCACCATGCACCGCCGGCATCTCGCCTCGGGGAGCATGGGGGTTGACGGTGGCGACGGGCCCGGCGCACCGGTCACCGACCACCAATCTGACGACTTTCAGCCCGCGTTCGATCATGCCCCTGACGGACTGCTCCCAGCCGGCCGCGTCCTCCCTCATGCCCTCGGCCACGCCGATGACCTCGCGGTGGCCCTCGGGGTCGACGCCGATGGCGACCAGGATGCCGGCGTTCTCCACGCTTCCACCCCATGATCGCTTGTGCCACACGCCGTCCACGAACACGTACGGATATTCCGATTCCAACGGCCTGCTGCGCCATTCGTCGATCTCGTCGTACACGCGCCTGAGCTTGTCGCCCAGGGTCTGCGAGGGCATAGGGGCCGGCTCGACGCGGAACTGCGCGCGATAGGCCGCGCCAGGCTGCTGGTCATCGACGAGCTGGGCTACCTGCCCATCGACATCGACGGGCCAGGCCCTGTTCCAAGTCATCGCGGATCCCTACGAAAGACGGAGCGTGGTGTTCACCACGAACCTGGAGTTCGGACGGTGGGGCGAGGCGTTCGGCGACGGCGACATGGCCGCCGCGGTCATCGACCACATCGTGCACCACGGCAGGACCGTCAGGTTCCGTGGCGAGTCGTACCGCAACAGCCACTCCCTGATGAGATAACCGAAAAAGAGAGGAACCAACCCGGCCGCTGGTGATGGTGTCCATTTTGAACGCCGACGGTGTTCAGATTAGCTGGTGACGACACGCAGATTTATTTGACGAAAGACAACTGCTCCCAGCTGTCCCCGTCCTCCTTCATGCCCTCCGTGACGCCGATGACCTCGCGGTGGCCCTCGGAGTCCACGCCGATGGCGACGAGCACGCTCACGTTCTCCACGTGCCCGCCCCAGGAGCGCTTGTGCCACACGCCGTCCACGAACACGTACGGGTATTCGGATTCCAACGGCCTCGTGCGCCACTGGTCGATCTCCCCGTAGATCCTTTTGAGCTTGTCGCTCAATGTCTGCGAGGGCATGCGGTCTCCCCACAGCAATTGGCTGATGTCGTCGACCTGGCGGGTGCTCACGCCCGCCAGGTACATGTCGATCAGGGATTCCTCGACGCTCTGCTCGCGCCGCCGGTAGCGTTCGATCACCGCGGACTCGAACAGGGCGCCCTTGAGTTTCGGCACCTTCAGCTCGAGCCTGCCGGCCTTGGCGGTGAGCTTGCGTTCGTAGTGGCCGGCCCTGTACGCCTTCCGTCCCCCGCTGCGCTCGTATCTGGCGGCCCCGGTGATCTCGTCGGCCTCGGCGTCGAGCATCGCGTTGAGGATCTGCGTCATCTTCTCGGTGATCAGCCGGTCGAGCCTGGTCTCGAGCAGGTTCTGGTCGATCTGTATGATGTTCTCGGGCATGGTTCCGTCTCCTGGCTTCCAATCGCGGTTTTTTGTTTTGGCGAATGAAAATCGTACACAGGACGCGGGCCATGCCCTCTTACGTCAGGGCCGGAATCCGAAAGTGCGCAAGAATTCGGGCGTTATCGATCGACGAGGAGGGTTCCAGGCTCCTGTTCCAGGTCATATCGGATTCCTACGAGACCCGGAGCGTGGTCTACACCACGAACATCGAGTTCTCCGGCTGGGGACGCGTGCTCGGCGACAAGAACATGGCCGCCGCGTTGATCGACCGCACCGTGCACCACGGCAGGCTCGTCAGATTCGAGGGAGGCTCCTACCGCAGCGAGCACGTCCTCATGACCAGATGACCAAGGAAAAAGGGGCGGCGGGTTCCGACGGCGCAGTTTCCGCTGGAAGCCAGCCGCCTATACTGCTGAAAAATAGTGCCCATACTGTGGACGCCAATTTGCAGAAACACACGACAAGCCACTGCTTCGCTTCGACTCCGGCGAAGTCCGCGCTTTCGGCACCCCATGGCGCGGCAAGCATGTCCTCGGTTCGAACATTAGCGCCCCCGTGGCCGGAATATGTCTCATCAAACAGGCTCCGGATAACCACATCGAACACGTGAACAGCATACAGGGACTCCCCTAGCTTCTTCAACAAAGCTACAGACCCAAAACACGCAGGGCGCACAGTCGTACCTGGATATGGCCATTCAATTGACGAAGCAGATTCCGCTATGGGAACTCAGCTGCACACCGACTATCGAAGCGGCCCGGCTTTCCTATACGACCATGAGCAGGCAATCTGCAACGAAGCATGGAGAAAACAATGACTAATCATCGTTCCATCCGGTATGTATGCCGAATGCCAGTGCAAAAATTGGCGATGTCACGCAGATTTATTTTGATGAAAAGGCAATAAGTTTCAATTATCATACAATTCTTCTAGCAGCAGACATTGCAGTCTCAAGAAAAGCAACTATTTCAGAAGGACATTCTTTAATATCAAGCTTATGCACAGCCAACCGATACGCCATCTCGTTCTTTTTATTCCTGTTCTTATCTATGTTAAGTTCATCACAAGATTGGGATAAGGCATCTTCCCAACCGAGCCATTTTTGTTTCATGAACTCTTCGAGATTATCTTCAACGACAAAAATAGTATTATTGGAATATAGACCCGCTTGCGGCCATCGACAATCAACACATTCTTCCTCAATTCTAAAATACTGAGACATACAGTCATTTTCTTTAGCCATACCACTTACATCGCCAGTTTTTTTAGATTGATCATTATCAAACATCACTAACGAAGTAATACCAAATTTATCAAGGATAGCATGAAGCTTAGGAATATTAGGCTTGCCGATTGCTGGTAGGATTTGTATTCCATATTTTCCCAATGCCATGGTAGAAGAAAGCTGTATATTATCCTCAAAATATCGGTTAGCAACTTCTTCGAGAATCGCCTTGTCAGACGAACCTTCTACTAGGATGACCACATTTGAAAAAAGTGCAGAGGATAAATCATTGCAAATGATATGTCCCATGGATGTTTTAATCGATTTTTGTCCTGATGCCCTAAGCTTTTCGTCGACTTCTTTCTCCACCACATTGTATAATTTGACTGTTGTATTTTTTCCATGCTTCCGAATAAAACGATAAATTTGATCATAATGTTGTGGCTCAAGAAAATATGGACTATGAGTGTCATACATAATCTGAATGCCACTATCGTTATCTTCACCCAGAATTCTGAGCACTCGCGCAAAAGTCAATGCCTGAATAGGATGTTGATACAGTTCAGGCTCTTCGATAGCAAGACAGAGAGTGCCTTCAGTCTTGTTCGGGCTAGATGTTTCTGCAAGTAGCTGCAGCGCGGAAATCAGAAGCATACGTTGAAATCCATGCCCTTGTTTCGTAATTTCCGTTTCATCTTCACCATCATGCGCACGAATGCCAAAATTTGTTTTTGGAGGTTTGATTTCTTGCGTTTCTGAGATAACCGAAACTGTTCTACCTACGGAATATCCCTCTATAATAGAATTCAGCTTGCAGGATAGGTCATCGAGTTTTTTGCCATATATCTCGTCATATATTCGTTTTCTTTGTTCTTCAATGCCTGAATAAAGCTCTTGAATTCTTTCATCCGCTGCACTGCGGTCGACGGTTCTCCCAATAATTGAACCGAGAATACTGTTTCGGGAATCTTCAGATTCCTCGCTTGCTCGGTAATCAGCTTTTACAAGAGTGAAATTGAAAATATCCTTCATCGCGGCATTGCCGTTAAAACCATTAAAAGAAGTTGACACTTCTTCAGGCATATCTTCAAGCTGATCGCTATGTGATTGTTCCCACGCTGAGATTGCCTCATTTATTGAAGACGCAGTAGTTGCTTTCGGGAGATTCAATTCTGGATGTCTATTTTGCAGATTGTTATAAGCGTCTTTTTTATCACCTGCTTTTGTCAATCTCTTAATGTCGTTAAAAAGAGGGTTACCTTTTGAGTTTGCGGACAGGATCTCTTTGCCTTTGTCGTAAGTTTTCCAAGCAGTAAATTCATCTGCGCCTTGTGGAGAATACTTTCCGAGCGCTCGTTTATCAGAGTCTGTAAGCTGATTGAATGTGACCGACACTTCAATTGGTTCGTCAGCATGATTATAAGTAGCGTCTTCTTCTGTCAATTCGCCATCTTTGGATCCGTTAAAAAACCAATCCAAAGCATACAGTACCGTTGATTTTCCAGAACCATTTGGCCCTATAAACGTAGTAATATTATGAAAATCAATTGTTACATCGTAAAGTGTACGGAAGTTTTTAATTTTTACTCTCTTAATACGCATTTACAGTCCCTTCTGCCATTGCGTTAAAAGCCTGTCACCAATTTTCTATCACCCTTTTAATTATGCTACAAATGCCCATACAAGCAAGTAGAATTTGGTACTATTCAAAAACATACCAGAATCACAAGGGATGAGGATATACAACAGCAACTTTGGTGACTATATCGTTTTTGTTGACGAAAGCGGCGATCAAAGCCTGAATTCAATTAACGCCAGTTATCCCGTATTCGTACTGTCATTCTGTATCTTTGAAAAAACTCATTATTATACTCACGTGGTGCCAGAGATTCTACGTCTCAAGTTTGATTTCTTTGGTTCCGACATTCCCATCCTTCATGAACGCGAAATTCGAAAACGTGAAGGAGATTTCAATATTCTCATGCGCGACGAAATTCGTGATAAATTCTTCGACAGGCTCAACCAAATCATGATTGAGTCCCAATACACAATCGTGTCTTCCCTCATCGATAAACGAAAATACTCACATTTCAATACACCAGACAATCCATATTCCGTTGGTACAAAATTTGGAGTGGAACACGTGTTTTTCGAAATGCAAGAGCACGAGCAGCGTGGGCGTAAAATTCTAATCATATTTGAAAGCCGCGGACGTAACGAAGATCGAACCCTTGAAGAAGAATTCAAAAAAATGGTAGAGCAATCCAACCTCAACGGGATAAAAGGCATGTTTGATTTCCATTGTGTTAGCAAGAAAGCAAATCTACCCGGGCTTCAACTCGCCGATCTTGTGGCAAGACCCATAGGCGTTCATTATTTGCATCCCGAGCAGCATAACAGAGCTTGGGAAATGCTCCTACCAAAAATGCGAACTTCACATGATGGAAAACTTGAAGGTTATGGATTGAAAATCTATCCACAGTTTGATCCTACGGAATAGGAAAACAAAATAGCGTACGGCAATTCCCAAGAAAATTGAACGAAAGGTCTTGGAATTCCTTCCAAGACCTTCGCCGATCGGGCACTCCCAATCCATAACAAGTATTATAGCCTTTTAGTGTTAAAAAGTCAAGGTTGTTAGATTGGGAATCATTCGCCGCTCAAGCAACAAACGATAAAACAACCGCATCAAATCGTTTGATTAGAGGGCTAGCATAACCTCGCCGCCGGTGATTTCCTTCAGATGCCGATCGTAGGAGCCCTCGCCGTAATGCTCACCGGGCTTCATGATTCACTTACCAGAATGTCCGCGTATGTCCAGCTAAAAACAACTGTCCTTGTGACGAGAGCCTCATGCCGCAATGCGAATCATTACCCAAGAACCACTTAAAAATTATGACACTTTTACCGATCCGTTAAGCACTACAACATCCATTTGTTAAAAACCAATAATTGCAATTGCTTGACCAAAAGCGAAATCATCAAATTACTTTCAATGTTTTAATCAGACTATCGGTAAGTCCTTTAAGACCCCAATCATTATCCTTGTGAAAGAAAATTGTACGAAACTGACTCACATCAAACGGCAATGTTTGACTATTGTCCTTTTCACATATCGGAATCACAACACGTCCACGAGCATGTGCCATTCCCATTTCGTAGAAAACATTAGGATTCGATCCACTTAAATCGACAATAATAGCCTTAGAGCCCTCGATAAGCTCTAAAATATTTTTCTTAATGTCTTCAGGAGATACATATTCATCCGCTCGAACGCATTTAAAATCACACGCTGAAGCTGCATCTTTAATCGCTTTGTACACTGGGTCATTACCGGCCGTGAGATAACCACCCCCGAATGGCATCATCACACCGATTCTTCTCCCCTCAATTGCAACTTCCGGAAACTTCATCACGAAAGGACTATCCACAGGAGTAATTTGCTGTTGCTGCAAATTACCGAGCATACGATACGGATCGCCACGCAGCACAATCCAGCGAGTTCTTTGTCCCAACCAACCATTTCGCGGCAGGAATGCGTTTAATTTAAATGCAGGAAACGAAGCAACCACTGTTTCAAGATAAGGATTATAGTTATCTTGTCCCAGATAGCCTATGCGTGCTGTTGCCGGACGGTCCTCATCATATTCAGGAGTCATGATAGTAGGCAGTTGCTGAAGCTTATGAAAGTCAGGATCCCCATCCTCGTCCTTAAACAGAGCAGAGACACTCTTCTGTGTTTCTTCAAAAATCCTGTCTTCAGGAAACGCGTATTTTTTATGCCCACCAATTATGACATTGAAAAAATCAGTCACAACAATCCCTTTCCATACTTGCTCTCAGATAATTATGTTCAAGAATATGCCGCTTTATTACACAAGGCAAAATCTTGTTGGATGCGTTCGTGTTTGCATATTTACGTCAGCAAAGAACTGTATTTCTACATATTTTGTTTTCAACTATCGACATGATGAGATTAAGCTGACCCTGTCATTATGCTGGCGGACTGTATCAAAAAGGTTATGACCAACGGCAAGGAACCCGTCCGTCTCAATCTCGAATCCATCGACGAACTTCGAAACACTGGCACTCATTTAGTGGTCGAAGAATACGAAATCACCTATGGCCCGATATTTCAAGCCAACATCCACAATTACGACGACAAACTCCGCGACTGGCACAGCATCGAAATATGCGACAGCTCAGGCAGTCGCGTTTATCGTCGATGAAATCTCCAAAAATCCACAGCACGTCATCCAAATAAAGGATAAAACAAAAAGGATGGGGAAATGACACAAGGCCAACCCCAGGGGCAAAGGAATTCTCGACCTAAAGTCTTACTCCCATTCAGGAACCCAGCCGTTATCCACTCAAGTTGGCCTTGTAGGAACAAACCTACACCACCCGTATGTCAATTGCCGCAGATCGACGGAAAAACATAGCGTATCGGGTCTGATAAAACATGTCAATAACCGGACGCCAGCCTGAGCGTCGGAGGCATCCAGCACGCAAGCATCCCCGGCCCGGCGAAGAACAATCGTCGAATGGACTGTGCGGTACATAGCACGAGGCAAGCCACACGTCATTTCTCCATGCCACACTTAACCAGTGTTAGCACTACCGCACAATCTGTCATGAGCACGTCCACACAAAGCACCGCGATGCCCGACTAGGTAAGCTCCTTTTCGTCATTAAAAGACCGAGCACCGTAATACATAACTATCCTCAGCCCTTCGCACAACCTCACACAGTCAAGCCAACTCGGCGAGACATGGCTACTGCGGATATAGGATACCTACGAATCCGATGGAGTTGGCTGCAACACGAAGTAGCGATTAGCATATAACAGAATTCGTTGAAGACGGGAACCGCACTCAATAACAATCTAAGTGATCCATCGGTCTCATGCCAACACGATACGACCATACGAAACCTGCAGCATAGATGCCCCATTCCACACCCCCATCTCCGCATGGTTCTTCCTCGACAGGGAACAGACCAACCCCAACCTCAAACGCACATGAATCATGGAATGTCCCCGTTCTAGAGCCTCATCCTCACAACGTTCGGTAAGACCGGTCAGTTCAAGCCCTATGACAAAGAGAGCATTCCCTGTCAGTATGAGTTCATGATGATATATCGTTATCCACGTTGTCCTCGACAAGCAATCCCCCTAATTCGTAAAAAGAGATATAGTTATCTCATGCCGTCAGGTGAAGAAATACAGCGCAAAGGTGAAGAAGGTGCCCATCGAGCTAAAAGATGGCTCGAACGCACATTAAGAGCAAAAGTACAATGGGTCAACCCCGATCCCACCGCCGTTAAAAAATTAACCTATAAATGGCCAGGCAATAGCAACACCTTCTCCTTTGATTTAGGTGGATCATTCATTGGACAAGGCGACGACGACAGCAAAACCCGCGAAGGAGAAAATTTCTTCGCAGAGGTTAAGAACTACTCCAGTGCCAGTGACCAATTGTCCATGTTCACTGATTTTTTGGCAAAATGCTACGTAGCCAGAAAAGAAGATCCGAAATTCGCTGACGTTTTTCTATGGATTACCTGGTCTCCATTTGGAGTTACAAAATGGGATCAGTTGCGTTCACCAAAAGAAATTAAGAAAGCAATCTTAAACAAAAGAAATCAGACAAGGTCTCTAAATATTTCAAATACTCAAGAAGCGGAAGAAGCCCTTTCTCAAGAGAAAGAGTTTCTAGATAATCTATCCAAAGACATATGGATTCTAGTTCTTTCAAAAGAACAGGAAGATTTTCTAACTATTTCCAGAGAGGAAATGGGAGTAATAGCACAATATCGTACGGGAAAAGAAGGATGATGATGTCCTATGATGCGCAGCGATGAAATTGAAACAATTCAATCCATAAAAGATAAGACACGATATTACATCGAACAGTGCAGTCCAGAATCAAATATCCGATATACCGACTATTTCAATCATACTTTTATTCCAGATATGGTCATCGACTGGAATAAACAAGAAAGATATTTATATATACGAACAACTCCAGATATTAATTGGATTCTTGAGGATGCAAAACTATTAGACATTTTCCATCCGATTATTCTCACAATCGAAGATTTTAGTGAAATTACCGATAAGAGCACTCCTGAGCTTCAGAGCAAAACCATCAACTCCCTCATCAGCAACACCATGACTTTAGGGATGCTTGCAAAGCAAAATCGGGAACAAACTATATATAAAATCGTCAACTACCCCATACCTCAGTATGGGCGCGGACTTTTTACAAAACCCTTAGCAATAAAGACAGCGCAAGATTTTATCGACGGAACTAACGCTGCAGAATCTCTTAATGGGGATCAAGTAGCGCAATCATTGCAAACAATGCACCAGGTTATGTCCAATGACGGAAGAAACCAGATTGATTCGTTTTACCAAGCATTATGGTGCGGACATGGCGGAGCAATAACCGACTATCCTTCACCTGTTTTATTGGAAAAAGAGATCAATGACGAAGGATGGGACTATCTTCTTTCCCATTCAGACGAAAACACGCAATGGTCATCTATACCCGCAAAGCTCACACTTCCACAAACGTCTCAGCTGAATGCACAAAAACACCCCTGCAGCTTCAATTCCTTGATTGCGGGAAAGGCAAACACAATTGCTGTTAAAGCAGCAAAAGTTGTTCAAACACCGCCATCTTTATTCTCCGAGTCAGCGCATCTTCCTTTTTGGCACTGGACCATCGACGAAAAACATCTAATTGCTACAAATGGAACGACGCAAATTATATTCTCAGATTCGACCGAAGATATCAAGAAGATGTATGAATCCGAAAATATTGCAATGTATGAAGGGCTGGACGTTGACACCTTTATCCATAGAGTGGCTGGATTAAAAATACAGCGAGTTCAAGTAGACAACCGCGACAGTGTAACTGTTTATAATATTCCGGACTCTAAAATCCAAAAAAGCAATACCCTGCGAATGTTTGGGAAGAATGCCCGAGTCATATCCTGTGAAGTGCAGATTTCAATTTCGAAGAGGGAAAAGAACATCAAATTTGATTATATAAATGGAATTGCAAACGTTCAACGAGGGACCTGTAATCTTCAAGCTTTCGCACAGACAATTATTCCCGCTATGGTTGATTTAAAAGAATCAGAATATGATTCCTTATCATATCTTTTCATAAAAGAAGCACAAGGGGTTCTTTTCTAATATTCCACTAACGAATCCCGATACCTTAGAAAAGAAACAAAATGAAACAAGTATATAAAACGCTTGGTGACGAATGGGATCTATCAACCAACCGCAAAGCTCTTCGAGGAACGCTTGAGAACGGCAACCCCAACTCCCCTAGACTGGGTTGTTATCGATCGATTTGAAAGAAAAGAATGCAACGAGCATGGCGAGACGGAATATATCCAAACCACACATTGCGCGCTCATCGACAATAAGAACAGTTCTATCGACAAAGCACTACATAGCTTCAACAGCTCTGGATTAGGCAGATTTGATCTGCGTATATCGGAGCAAAGTGCAACTGGATATGAACCCTGCTATGGCCTTCAGTCAACGTCCGATCCATTCCGCAGCTTCTTCGCACAAATACGTAACGCCCTAGGAAGCACGACGCCAGAAGTCGACATTCTGCCGTCGTTCCTATGGTTTTGGAATGCATACAGGATAAAAGATGAGTGGAAATACACCGATTCGACGGGGAAAGAACTGCCACTACTGCGTTTTACACTGGATACCCCTGACGATGACAAAGCTAATTGGAAATTAGAAGTCAGAGCGCTGGAATTACGTACTTTCCTGTACTACTGCGATAAAGAATTACTGTTATACACGGATGACACCTATGCCGGTCTTCCTTGTAATGATGATGCCCGGCAGGAGAACAGCAGAGACTGGTGTTCATATACTTTTATGAAGGAACCTGAAAGCCCTTTGCGGAAAAGCGTAATAGCACTATTCGGGAAATACATAATCCATGGCGCGAAGAACACTCAATTCCCGCGATTTCTTGATGATGAAGCAACAACAGAGTATCCGAGTTTCATCATTGGGCTAGCCTCGGATGGCAAGCCTATTCCCGCAAGCTGCGATCCATCCCAGCTTTCTGGATACCCTGGCTCCAGTCCAAATCAGCCAAACAAGCTTGAGCAAGTTTGTTTCAAGCCAGAAGTGTTGCAGAGATACTCTGCCAATCCAGACAAGTATCAGGTATCGGACCGCTCCATTGCCTGCGTAATTAATGGAAGAACCCTATGGCAGCTTGACATCAGCACGAACTCCGATGGTCTTGTCGAAGCATACTTAGGAGATCTAGGCAGCAGATTGCCTCATAAGGAATTGCCGTACTGGAAATCCTTTAATATCGCCCCATCCGGCACTCCAAATCCCAACCGGGTATTGCGAGATCACTTCAATATACCCACGGACGCCAGCGATGCGCCCGTTCTAGAACTTATGTCCGCTTTCAGAAAAGCCTCCGAAAACGTCAAAGAGCAGCTAGGCGTAAGTATCTGGAAAGAGCCGGATAGCCACACTCTCAAAAAGATCAACACGCTTGCAGTGCCAACAGTGGACAACACTGAAGCATTCAACAATGCGATGTTGGCTTTGACGAAAGCGCTTGCAGATACCCTAGACGGAAAGCAACTACGTAAGCTCTCGGAAAACACCGACGAGAAAATTGGACCCATACAATTAGCAATCTCGTTTTTCCAATCACAAGGAGCCGACGCATCACCCTTCGAGTACCTGAAATATGTGCAGGATTTCCGTTCTGGAGGAGGTGCAGCGCATCGTCCTAATGGGAAAGGCGATGCATCAAAAAGACTTCGCAGACTGTTAGGAGATTGCACATCCACCGATTGGAAAGAACGGTTTGTTTACGTCTGCAATCAACTTACCGATGGATTTAACTCGCTCGCAGCTTGGCAAATCCAAGATACAAATCAAGGAGAGAAGGAAGCATCTGACGGAAAGAACGTCTGACCAGTATCCTGGCACCAACAAGAAAGCTGCTTTAAAAACCTGTTTATCCAGCCAAGAGACTTCCACCAAGCGGCGATCGACCGATGCATCCAACGCTCAAACACCGATGAGTAACCATTGATAAACAGAAATCCGTGTGACCAACACAAAGTTGGCCACACGGATTTTGGTTATGAGGACTGTCACAGGAGCATTGAAAAACAAATGGCCGGAACGCCCGTCACGAGGACAGGACTCCGGGAACAAGCCCTCGGAAACGAACCCCCGTCAGTTCTTCTGGTTGGGGACGAGCATAATCTCACCGTCGGCAATGCCCTTGAGATGCTGGCCGTAGGGGCTCTTGCCGTAACGATCCGCGGACTCCATGAGCTGGTCGCGCGTGATCCAACCGTTCTCGAAGGCGATCTCCTCCACGATCGCGATCGGCAGACCCTGCGCACGCTGCACGGTACGCACGAACTCACCCGCCTCGAACAAAGAATCCATCGTGCCGGTATCCAACCACGCGTAACCACGACCCAACGTACGCACGTTCAGCATGCCCGCATCCAAATACATACGGTTCAAGTCAGTGATCTCCAACTCGCCACGCGCACTCGGCTTCACCCGCTTGGCGTATTCGACCACGTGCTCGTCGTAGAAATACAGGCCGGTCACCGCGTAATGCGACTTCGGCTTCGCAGGCTTCTCCTCGATGGACACGGCCTTCCTGTCCTCGTCGAACTCGACCACGCCATACCGTTCCGGATCGTCGACATAATAGCCGAACACGCTCGCGCCCTCGCCGGACTCGGCCTTCGCGACCGCGCCACGCAGAGTCGCGCCCAGACCGTTGCCGTAGAAGATGTTGTCGCCCAACACCAGCGCGCACGGCTCGCCCGCGATGAACTCCTCACCCAACAGGAACGCCTGAGCCAACCCGTCCGGGCTGGGCTGCACCTTGTACGAGAACCGCACCCCGTAATGCGAACCATCACCCAGGAGCCGCTCGAAGTTCGGCAGATCCTTCGGCGTGCTGATGATCAGGATGTCACGAATCCCGGCCATCATCAGCACGCTGAGCGGATAGTAGATCATCGGCTTGTCGTATACCGGCAGCAGCTGCTTCGACGTGACCGTGGTCAGCGGATACAACCTCGTGCCCGAACCACCGGCAAGAATAATGCCCTTCATGTGGATTCCCCTTCTCTATTGCGTATTGTCAAATGCCGGGCGATCCCGCGAAGAGAGCCGCCCAAGCATGGTCCGCTACTTGTTCAGTTCCTTGGTAACGTATGCCTTGAGGGACTCCTCCCAATCGGGCACTTTCAACCCCGTCGCCTCGATCTTCGACAAGTCCAACGCGGAATACGTCGGACGCGGGCTCACCGGGTTCTTCGCGTTCGCGAAATACTCCGCAGTGCTGATAGGCTCGACCTTCTCGCCGTTCCCGTTCGCCAGATCGAACACCCCACGTGCGATATCCGCCCAGGACCTCACCGCGCCCGACCCGGTCAGATCATACGTGCCATACGCGGCGTCCGAACCGAGCAGGTGGAAGATCGCCTCGGCCATATCCCTGGTGAACGTGAGCCGCCCGTACTGGTCATCCACCACCGTCACCTTCGGTAGCTCGCCCTTCGCGACCCGGCCGGACAAGCCCATCATGGTCTTCACGAAGTTATGGCCCTCGCCGATCACCCAACTCGAACGCAGGATGTAATGACGCGGCGCGTTCGCGACCGCGATGTCACCCGCGGCCTTCGACTGCCCGTACACGCCCAACGGAGCGAACGATTCGGTCTCGTCGTGCAGCTCGCGCGTCCCGTCGAACACGTAATCCGAGCTCACGTGCACCAACGTGATGTTATGCTCACGGGCCACACGCGCCAACAACGCCGGCCCCTGCGCGTTCGCCTTCCACGCCAAGGCACGACCCTCCGGGGTCTCCGCCCTGTCCACGGCCGTGTACGCGCCCGCGTTGATGATCGTGCCATACAGGCTCCAGTCGAATTGGTCGTACTGGGCCGGATCGGAGAAGTCGAACGTGTCGATGTCGTTGAACTCGAACCCCTCCAGACCATGGCTCTCCACGTAGTCGCGGATCGCGTGGCCCAGCTGGCCGTTGCAGCCCGTCACCATCGTACGACGCGGCGCCATGGGCTTCGCATCCCTGAGCATCGGATGATGCAAATCCGCCTCGGACCGCTCGGACTCCTCCAACGGGATCGGCCACTGGATGTGCAGGTCCGGGTCGGCGAGGTTCACGAACGTGTACGTCCTCTTCTGCTCCAGACTCCAGTGCGCGTTCACCAAGTACGTGTACACGGTACCGTCCTCCAACGCCTGGAAGCTGTTGCCCACGCCACGCGGCACGTAGATCGCCTTGCTCGGATCCAACACGGTCGTATACACCTGGCCGAACGAGTCGCCCGGACGCAAATCCACCCACGCGCCGAACACCGAGCCGGCCGCGATGGAAATGTACTTGTCCCACGGCTCCGCGTGGATGCCACGCGTCACACCCTTCTTCGCGTTGAAGCTGATGTTGTTCTGCACCGGACCGAAATCAGGCAACCCCAACGCGGTCTGCTTCGCACGCTGCCAATTCTCCTTGAACCAGCCACGGTTATCGCCATGCACCGGCAGATCGAACACAATCAGGCCGGGAATGTTCGTCTCCACGGCCCTCAAATCCTTCTCGAAATCCATCACTCACTCCATCCTCAAAAAACATCAAAACACAGGCGGAAACCGGCACGCCCGGACCCGCGTCCCCCACGCGGACGGACAAGGAAAGGGAGCATGATCCGATTCCCCCGCCCGTCCACGCGGTCCGGGCCTCACTGGCCCTGCCGCTTGTAACGCTCCTCGGTCGCAGCCTTGGCCGGCTCCCACCAGGCACGGTTCTCGGTGTACCATTCGATCGTCTGCGCGAGGCCCGATTCGAAGTCCGTGTGCCTCGGCGTCCAGCCCAATTCGGTGCGCAGCCTGGTCGAGTCGATCGCGTACCGGCGGTCATGGCCCGGACGGTCCTTGACCCAGTCGAACGCGTCCTCCGCCTGGCCCATCATCTTGAGGATCATGCGCAGCACGGTGATGTTGTTCCTCTCGCCGTCCGCGCCGATCAGATACGTCTCGCCGACACGGCCCTTCGTCAGGATCGTCCACACGCCCGAGCTGTGGTCCTCGGTGTGGATCCAGTCGCGCACGTTCAGGCCCTGCCCGTACAGCTTCGGACGCTTCCCGTCCAGGATGTTCGTGATCTGGCGCGGGATGAACTTCTCCACATGCTGGAAAGGCCCGTAATTATTGCTGCAGTTCGAAATCGTCGCGCGGATCCCGTACGTGCGCGTCCACGCGCGCACCAGCATATCGCTCGCGGCTTTCGTCGACGAATACGGGCTGGACGGATGGTAGGGCGTATGCTCGGTGAACTTCGCCGGATCATCCAGCGCGAGGTCCCCGTACACCTCGTCCGTGCTCACATGATGGTAACGGATGCCGTACTTCCTGACCGCCTCCAACAGACGGAACGTGCCCTCCACATTCGTCCTCAAAAACGGTTCCGGATCCGCGATGCTGTTGTCATTATGCGACTCGGCGGCGTAATGCACGATCGCGTCATGGCCCGGCACGATACGGTCCAGCAGATCCGCATCGCAGATGTCACCCACGACCAATTCCACACGGTCCTCGGGAAGACCCGCGATGTTCTCCGGATTGCCCGCATAGGTGAGCTTGTCCAACACGGTCACATGCACGTCCGGATGATGGTCAACCACGTAATGCACGAAATTCGATCCGATGAAACCACAGCCACCGGTCACAATAATGTTCTTGGGAGTAAACGTCTCTTCAGCCATACCCCCGATTTTACAACGACCCATCCACCTCCACCCCATACGGTGTCATGCGTAAATTTTCCGAAAAAAGAAAACGTTTTATGTATATATTTCATACAAACTTTACCCAATAACCCCGAGCTCACGTTTGCATACACTGAAAATTTTTGCAAACTCCTTTTCAACGCTCCTTCACGCCACAACTTGCAATCGTTACGCATTCCACCTCCACAAATTGCCATTCGATCGGGGTAACCCCTGCAAAGCTGACAGCAAATTTTTGCAACATCCATTGTTGTTTGCAGCAACGATTTTCATTGACATTCCGCCATTTTTCATACTTTGGTGCTCTGCAAAAGGTATAGAATATACGGCATACGTTCGCAAGAGAGCAAACGTTATCAGGGAAGATAAACCCCCGTCATAAGGGGCCGTCAGTAAGGAACAAAGGAGTCATGAAACATCGGAAACCCGCACCGACCTGGCATAGGCTGGGGCTGAAGATTAGCAAGAAAGTGGTGGTCGGCATCACCGCCGCGGCGACCGCCTTCGGCGGACTGGCAATCGCCAGCACCGCAGCACAGGCCAGCACCGATCGCGACAGCTACGCCGACACCGTTGAAAACACCACGTTCGAACAGGCGCGCAAGCATTACGGACTAGCGCAGCAAATGAGCGAGGGCGCCACCCTGCATGCATGGGAGTGGAGCTTCAAAACCATTGAGGAAAACATCCCCGCTATTGCCGAAGCCGGTTACACCTCCGTGCAGACCGAGCCGATTTCCGCTATTCATAACGGCGGCAAGGGCATGATCTTCACCGAGAACTGGTACTACGTGTATCAGCCGACCGACACCACCATCGGCAACTGGGTGATGGGCACCGAAGATGATCTGAAGAGCCTGTGCAACACGGCTCACAAGTACGGCGTGCGTATCATCGTCGATGTGGTAGCCAACCATATGACCGCGACTTGGGGCGCCATCGCCGATCGTTGGAAGAAGTCCGAGTACTACCACCACGACTGCAATGACGGTGATGTGCAGGATTGGAACAACCGCTATCAGGTGACCCACTGCAAGCTGCTCGGCCTGTATGACATCAACACTGAGAACACCGAAACCGCCAACATGATGCACGATTTCCTCGTGCAAGCGGTCAACGACGGTGTGGACGGGTTCCGTTTCGATGCGGCCAAGCACATCGAACTGCCGGACGAGTATAACGGCTCCCAGTATTGGAACATCATTCTTAACAATGGCGCGCAGTTCCAATACGGCGAAGTGTTGCAGGATTCCATCTCCCGCGATAGCGACTATGCAAAGCTGTTCTCCAGCCACAGCAAGAACGGCGGCGGCGTCACCGCATCCTCCTACGGCAGCAAGCTGCGCGGAGCCCTGAATTCGAAGAACCTGAACGCCGGCACCCTGTCCGATTGGAGCAACTCCGCCAGCCCGAGCAATCTTGTCTCTTGGGTGGAATCGCATGATAACTATTCCAATAGCGATAGGGAATCCACCGGCATGAGCGAGTGGCAGATGACCATGGGCTGGGGCGTCATCGGTTCCCGCTCCCAGACCATGCCGCTGTACTTCGACCGCCCGGTCGGTTCCGGCGGCAGCCAGCCACAGTTCTCCGAGGAGAGCAAACTCGGCGATGCCGGTGCGGATTCTTGGAAGGATGCGCAGGTTGTGGCGGTGAACCACTTCCGCAATACTATGAACAACAACAAGGCTTCGGAGTATCTGCGCAACTGCGGCGCGAATTCCTGCCTCATGGTGGAACGCTACATCAAGGACGGCAACTTCAAGAACGACGGCGTGACCATCACCAACATGGGTGATACGCAAGAGCTGTCCGGCACTGCCACCAACCTTGACGACGGCACCTACAAGGACCAGGTCTCCGGCGGTACCATCACCGTTTCCGGCGGCAAGATCACTTCCGGCTCCGCTCCCGGCGGCAAGATCAGTGTGTTCTTCACCGACAATTCCGGTTCGGTCTCCGCAACCCCGGGCGACAGCTCGTTCAAGACGGACACCACTACCGTTACCCTGAATGCGAACAACGTCACCGATGCCACCTACACCACTTCGGAGGGCAAGTCCGGCTCGTATCAGGATGGCGACACCATCACCATCGGCGCCTCCACGGCAATCGGTGACACCATCACCGTGAAGCTGCAGGGCAAGGATGCGGATGGCCAAACGGTCTCCGCAACATACAAGTACACGAAGAAGGATCCGGCCGCCACCAGCACGGCTTATGCGAAGAAGCCGAGTGCGTGGAGCAACCTGTACGCCTATGTGTATGTAGACGATTCGAGCGCCACCACTTTGAAGGAAAATGCGAAGTGGCCGGGCGAGCCGATGACACAGGTCGCTTCGGGAGACACTTGCGGCAAGGATGACGAGTACAAGTATGAGATTCCCGACGATCTCGAGGGAAGCAATACTCGCATCATCTTCAACGATGGCAATGCCACGAATACCCAGAAGTACCCTGCCGACACCACCGAAGGCGTAGATGCCGCTGGCCTCAAGATCGACGGCAATTACGCTTGGGACGGCAACACTTCGTCCGGCACCTGGGAGGCCCGCAATTGCGTGGTCATCCCGACCAAGTCCGTGAAGATTGATCAGGGCGACTACTCCGTGGATCTGTCCGATGGCG